>SAMEA3663026__coassemble_241_pt1 | contig 73254 bp, 64 predicted proteins | sample SAMEA3663026__metabat2_high_PE_017 | metagenome-assembled genome bin SAMEA3663026 (sample SAMEA3663026) | pig gut metagenome | biome: pig gut; feature: pig-associated habitat; material: faeces | place: France | collected 2012
TTTTTTGGTTAATTTCGCCCGACTCGTGGAGGTTATTTTCTCCCGACGCTAACAAAAGAATTATACTCAAATTGTGAACAATAAGAATCTGAAAAATTACAAACTTCTTTTAAATAATTAACATCTGTTAGATGATGAAAAAAATCTAACTGTTCTGATTTTGTTTTCAAGCAAAGCATCTTGCGACTATTTTGCAACTTACATATATTTCCATAAGTTTATACAAATGAAATCCTGCATCTTTAATTACATCTGGTGTTAATTTTTTTGATTTTATGTGTTTTATATATTTTTCAGCTGGTTCCATACAGTCTTTCAAATATATATAAAGATTTTTTTGCTCCATCAGTTATAGCTTTTTCACGAGTTTTTACAAGCCAAATCATTCAAAATCCCCAACTTTTCCCATATTATACCCTGCAAAAGTGTCAAACAACGACACTATATAAATTTAATAACGTCCGTCGCAATTCAGCAAGCTTTTTCTGAAATCGACTGAACGTAACTTTGCGTTTAAATGATTTCCTCAACTCTTCTTCTCTCGATTCTTTTGAAAGAAGTTTGAAGCAAAATAAAAAAGGCTTTCAAAACTGTCAAAGCAGAATTGAAAGCCTCTTCAAAAGTTTTAAATTACTTCTGTATCCAGACATAAGCCGTTGCAGAACTTGCTCCAACCTTTTCAATAAGGCCTTCCTTAACTAAATCGGCCAAAGCTCTTTCTACAGTCTTTGTACTGATATCAGGGCATTTCTCCAGTATTTCTTTTTTGCTTATTTTTCCCACTGTATTCTGAATCAGACGTTTTACTCTTTCTGGTTTTGAAATCTTACTGTTAGATAAATATTCAACCCGGCTCTCAAATTCATTTGAGGCTTTAATCAAAATACCAAGGTAATATTTTACAAATGGTTCGTAAAGATTAGTACTTTCATGCCAGCCTGCTGAACAATCTTGTAACGCTTCATAATACGTTTCTTTTGATTCTTCAATCAGCATTTCAATACTGATATATTTTCCAACAATTAATCCGGCTTTATACAACAGAAGAATGGTAAGCAATCTACTCATACGTCCATTGCCATCAGAGAAAGATTTGATTTCTAATGAAGCAGGAAAATATATTGAACAGGTAGAAAATATTCTTCACGATCTTCCTGATACTATTGAAGAAACAAGAGATGTTATTTCTAGCATAGAACTCGACTGCATCTCAACTTCAAATGAAAGCGTTTTTCCTAAAGTTTTTATCGGTTTAAAATGCGTTATTTTATAAAAAAATAACTAAAATAATTCTTCGAAGTTAGTTCTGCGAACCTGATTTAGCATTACAGGTATTTTCAGAAACTTGATTTTAGTCTATAATTCAATCAAAAGAGGCTTATTATGAAAAAAACTTTTATTATTCTTGCAATGGTTTTATTGTCATGCACGGCTGTATTTTCACAGGAAATGTCGGAACAAAAGGCGGAAGAAACAGCACCGCTTGAATTCCCAGTTTTGAACACCGATTTTTTAGTGCATTCTTCTGCGTTTTTCGCTAACATCACAGCCTTTCAAACACCGCAGGGAGAAAAGGTTGCTTACAAAAAGGTGAATGAAATGCTGCGTTCCGTTGCAGAAAACGAAAAACTTATACGTGAATACACCGCATGGCATACGGCAGGCATTATTTTTGGAAGCCTGTTGTGTGCAGGTGTTGCAACAACCATTGTTTACACTCTTGCAGATTTGCCGTACCAAAAAGAGATTTTGGTAACTTCCATTACTGCAAGTTCGCTTTCCTTTTTGGGCTGTATGCTTTCAAATTACTATTCAACTTCAAAATATTTGCAGGCAGTGGACAATTACAACTTAAGCCTTGCAAACTCTTCAAAAGAATAACCTGCTGTAAATTGGCACAATCGTCAAGATGCTTGATTCGTGCGGAGATATGTTGATTGTAATGATAAAGAAAATGGAATGTGGGAAACTTATATTCCTGTACATCATTTAATGAATTGGAATATTATAAAAAAATAATTATTTTGAGGCAGGAGTATATTATGATAAAATCAAAAGCAATTATTTTCTTACTGTTCGTTTCTTTGATTTTTGAAGCTGCTGAATTATATTTGATGTAGGTGAAATGTAATCATAACTTTCGTGAATTGTTGAAAGAACATCTCTGTAGCCGGAAATTTCCTGTTCATTTCCATTGCGTGGTTCAGATTTTTTCTGCATCAATTCTTCCAAGCGTTTATCTGTTGTAAAAATACCTTCAATTCTGTTTGATGATTTTGTACTCTGAATTTTTGCAATTTCTAGCAGGCTATTAAATTCATCTTTCTTTGCTTCTACGAATAACTGCTGGCGTCCTTTATGCTCATAAATTGAACTGAGAAGATTGACGATTTCAGGAGTAAGCAATTTTCTTGCATTTTCCTTATATTCAAAATTATGCATTCTGTCCTCCGTAAGATTCTATACCCCAAATAAATATTATCTATGTCATAATATCATAAAATGACATAGAGAACAAGGCTATGACATAGAGAAATCACTTATTATGCAATTCCAAACCTCTGCGAAATACGAACAGCATCTTCCTCTGAAAGACTGAGTTCTCCAAGCTCCAGCTTTCTTCCTTGCTTCAGCAGCTTTAATCATTTCATGAGCTTTATTTATTGATACATAAAAACAGGGACAGACCTTGTTTGTTAAAATGGGGTACGACCTTTTTTACATTACTTTTTTACAAGTTGAAATTCATAAGAAAAATATGATATAATAAGGATATTTTCTTATTTTTGAGGATATTTTATGGAATTTACAAAACCTAATGGAAAACGCCGCGTTGTTGTAACTGGTGGCGGTATGGTTTCTGCACTTGGACGTGATTGGGAAACTGCTTACAAAAATCTTAAAGAATGCAAAAACAAAATCCGTTATATGCCTGAATGGGAACGTTTTACAAAAATGAATACAAGAATGGCTTGTCCTTATGATGAACCACTTCCAAACTTCCCTAGAAAAAAAATCCGCGGTATGGGACGTGTTGCATTGCTTTCTCTTCTTTCTACACAAGATGCCCTTAAAATGGCTGGTTTTATGAAAGAAGATGAAGATGATGTAATTGATGAATTAAAAAACGGTCGTTGCGGAATTGCATACGGAACTTGTATGGGAAGCATGGATGCTATTGGTGATTTGGCAAAAATGGTTGAAACTGGTGATTCTTCTATGTTGAATTCGCAAACTTACATTAAAGCTATGCCACAAACTTCTGCCTGTAATCTTTCGGTTTATTATCAGATTCGAGGACGCATCATCATCACAGATACAGCTTGTACTTCGGGTTCGCAGTCAATTGGTTATGGTTACGAAGCAATCGAAGACGGACGTCAGGAAATTATGATTTGTGGTGGTTCAGAAGAACTTTCTGCTCCAGATGCTGCAATTTTTGATACACTTGGTGCAACTTCTTGTTTGAACAATACTCCAAACCTTACACCAAAATGTTTTGATAAAGACAGAGATGGTCTTGTTATCGGTGAAGGTGCTGGAACTTTGATTTTGGAAGATTTGGAACATGCTGTAAAACGTGGTGCAAAAATTTATTGTGAAATTGTGGGATTTGCAACAAACGCAGACGGAACTCACATTACATCACCAAACAGCGAAACTCAGGCTCAGTGTCTTGAAATGGCAATTGCTGATGCTGGCATTTCAAAAGAAGATATTGCTTATGTAAATGCTCACGGAACTGCAACTCCACACGGAGATATTTCAGAAACACAGGCTGTTTACAAAGTTTTCAACAGAGCAATTCCTATTTCTTCTACAAAAAGTTATATTGGCCACATTCTTGGTGCCTGCGGTTGTGTAGAAAGCTGGCTTACAATCAATATGATGAACGAAGGCTGGTTCCATCCAAATGTAAACCTTGTTAATGTTGACCCGGAATGTGCTCCTCTTGATTATATACAAGGAGAAGGACGCAAAATTGACGCAGATTACGTAATGGCAAACAATTTTGCTTTTGGTGGAGTAAACACAAGTTTAATTTTCAAAAAATGGACTGAATAAAGAAGCAAGAGGTTTATAAAAAATGAAGGAACTTTCTAAACTGATGGGATTTCGTCCTGAAGTTAAAGTTGTTGATGCAACACTTCGGGATGGTGGTCTTGTAAATGATTTTTATTTTCCAAAAGGTTTTGAAAAAGCTTTATATGAAGCAAATGTAAAAGCTGGCGTTGATTATATGGAATTTGGCTATAAAGCTGATAAAGATTTGTTCGATGTCGATAAATTTGGTCCATGTAAATTTTGTAACGATGATTTTATTCGTGAAATTGTTGGCGAAAATGATACAGATTTAAAAATTGCAGCGATGGCAGATGTTGGACGCTGTAATTTTAAACGAGACATCCTTCCTAAATCAGAAAGTCCAATCGATTTAATTCGTGTTGCTTGTTATCTTAAGCAGATTCCGGCTGCAATTGAAGTAATTGAAGATTGTGCAAAAAAAGGTTACGAAACAAGTTGTAATATCATGGCACTTTCAACCGGACAGGAAAGCGATATAAAAGTTGCACTTGATTTAATTGGTCAGTCACCTGTTGATATTCTTTATATTGTAGACAGTTACGGTTCCATTTATCCTGAAGAAATGGCTCGTGTGTGCGACCTTTTTGGTGAATTTGCTGCTAAATATAATAAAAAACTTGGTATTCATGCCCATGACAATCAAAAACTTGCTTTTGCAAACACTATTGAATGTGTTGGTGACGGTGTTGATTATCTTGATGCAACTTATATGGCTATGGGACGTGGAGCCGGAAACTGTGCAATGGAAACACTTCTTGGATTCTTGAAAAATCCAAAATACAATATTTATCCTGCAATTCAATTTATTCAGGATTATATGAAGCCAATGCAAGAATCTGGTGTAGTTTGGGGATATGATTTGCAGTATCTTTTAACAGGACTTTTGAATCAGCATCCAAGAACTGCAATTTCTTTTACAAAAGACAAAAGAAAAGATTTTGTAAACTTTTATAAAGAAATTACGTCACAGGAATAGTTTTAGAAAATTCTTTAAAACGGCTAAAAAAAAATCCGACTAAAAAGCTACCCTGAATGAATAAATTAAGAGAGTAGCTTTTTTGTTTTAAATCATGAGATTGCGACTCAATTTATAGTGACGACTTTAAAAATTAAAAAAAATTGTGTAAACGGTATGTTATGTTCATACAAGAAGATGATTAATTTTAAACATAGTTCTGCCATATGTTTTTTAATCGTACATTCAATTGGGTCAATATCTAGATGATTACCAGTAGATTTATATGACGCATAGAAACAGGTTCCTCCACATAAATATCGGGCCCAACATTCATGACATTTTCCTCTGTGATTTATGAAAATGTCATGTTGCATTTTATTTTTATCTATTCCATCATAAATATTTCCATAACAAAAATTTTTATTTTTTGTAAAGTACACGCATGGATATACTTCGCCTTTTGAATTTACTACAATCTGATGTACGACCTTGTTATGTGTTTTTCATATTTTAAAATAAAAAAGGCTCAACCTGAATTGAATTTATTCCAATGCAAGTTTAGCCTTTTAATTTATTATTTAATTTTTCAAAATCTTAAAAACGGCGATTTTTGGATTTTTTGCAGGTGTTTGTGTAGAGCTTTTGTGTAGTGGTACCTTGACTCGACGTTTTTTGTATTTATTTGTTAATTTACACTTTCATTAAATCAGCAATTGTAACGCTATCTAAATAAGTTTCAATTAAGTCATCAAGTTTGCGCCACATTCCAACAGTTCTGCAAACATTTTCTTTTGGACATTTGTCAGCGCCTTTTTCCAGACATGCCACTGGAGCTAAAGTTCCTTCTGTGAGCCTCAAAATATCACCAACATGATATTCTTCAGGCTTTCGGTTTAACATATATCCCCCACCCTTTCCATGAATTGCATCTACAAATCCATTTTTGGAAAGTAGTGTCATAATAGATTCCATATACTTTTGCGAAATTTCCTGCCTTTCTGAAATTTCTTTTAATGGAATACGTTCATCTGGTGAATGTTCAGCCATTTCTACCAATACACGTAACGCATAACGTCCTCTTGTTGAAACTATCATTACAATTGTCCGCCTTCTACAACCAAAGAATCCGCATCAGAATTTGGTCCATAAACAGGTCTCAAAGTTGCTTCATAATCAGCATGGAAAAAATTCTCTGCAGCCAATGATTTGATTTCTTCGTTAATCCAGTTCAAAAGTGATTCATTTCCTTTAGAAACTGCAGGTGCAATAGTATCTAACGAACCAAGTGATTCAATTCCAACTGCAAAACCAGGATTTTCAATAGCCCAAGCCAAAACTTCTGTATTATCTGTAGAAAGACCAACTCCACGACCATCAATCAAAGCATTGTAAGCCTCTGAATATTGATCGAACTTGAGCAGATTTACTTCAGGATAATTATTTGTGAAAAAAGTTTCTGCTGTAGTTCCTTTAGAAATAATCAAAGTTTTACCTTTCAGCTGTTCTACATCAGTTATAAAATCCTTTTTTTCGTTTGAAACAACACCAAGTGCACATTTCATATAAGGAAGTGCAAAATCAACTTTTTCTGCACGTTCTGGAGTTACAGTAAAGTTTGCCAATACTAAATCAACCTTTCCTGTCTGCAAAACTTCAACTCGAGCTGCTGCTTCAACTGGAACATACTTTACTTTTACACCTAAATCCTTTGCAATTCTGTCGCCAAAATAAACATCGTACCCCTGATATTTACCATATTCATCAACATATCCGAAAGGTTTTTTATCACTAAAAACGGCAATTTTGATAGTTCCGCTTTTTTTGATTTTATCTAAAGTACGATATTTTGCTTTTGGAGCAGCACAAAGATTTGCAAAAACAACTAAACTAAATAATACACCTGAAACGAGTTTTTTTGAAATAATTTTTCTCATAAGTTACCTCTTTTTTTGATTGATGATTATTTATATCTTTTATTACCTACTATGTCAATAGGTAATCAATTAGTTTACTGCGAATATTGCAATTTATTTGAACTGGACCATTCTTCCCTCTTGCTTTTCTGAATTCTAATTTGTAAAATAATGTTCAGAGGATTATATGACAGGAAAAATTCAAAAAAGAACTGATTACATTTCTTGGGATGAATACTTTATGGGAGTTGCATATCTTGCAAGTTTTCGTTCAAAAGACCCGAATTCTCAAGTTGGTGCCTGCATTGTAGATAATAATAATAAAATTCTTTCGATGGGTTACAACGGTTTTCCACGCGGCTGTTCTGATGACGAATTTCCATGGGCAAGAGAAGGCGATGCCCTTGAAACAAAATATGCTTATGTCACTCACAGCGAATTGAATGCTATTTTAAACTATCATGGAACTTCACTGGAAGGCAGTAAAATTTACGTCACACTGTTTCCATGCAATGAATGTGCAAAAGCAATTATCCAATCTGGAATAAAAACAGTTGTTTATGCTCAAAATAAATATGATGGAACACCTTCTGTTGAAGCTTCCAAAAAACTGATGAATGCAGCAGGAGTTCGATATTATCAATATCAGCCAACTGGAAAAAAACTTGTAATTGAAGTATAATTTTTTTACAAACGTTTAAATCAAATGGCTATAATTGCGCCATTTGATTTAACTTAGAGTTTCTTTCGAAACTCTCTTATTGAACTGTTCGCGAGGACGCGAACAAATTACTCTCCTCGAAAGTTGATACTTTCTTCGTCGTGTAATTTTAAGGAAGGATTTTTTATGATTATAGATTTTCATGCGCACATCTATCCTGAAAAAATTGCTGAAAAAGCGTCAAAAACAATTGGTGAGTTTTATGACATGCCGATGTGCTACAACGGAAGCGTTCAAAGACTTTTAGAAAGCGGTTCGCAGATTAATGTCACAAAGTATATCGTTCATTCTACTGCAACAAAACCTGAACAAGTAGAATCAATAAATAATTTTATCATCGAAGAAACTAAACGTCATTCAGAGTTTATTGGATTTGGAACAATTCATCCAGATTATGAAGATTATGAAAACGAACTAAGCAGGATAACAAAGGCTGGATTAAAAGGAATAAAACTTCATGCCGATTTTCAAAAATTCCAAATGGATGATGAAAAAATGGATAAAATCTACGATGCAGCAGGGAAACAAGGATTAGTTGTTTTGGCACACGCCGGAGATTATCGTTTTGATTTTTCAAGTCCAAAAAGAATTGCAAATGTTATCGAAAAACACCCTGATTTGAAATTTGTAGCTGCACATTTTGGTGGATACACAGAATGGGATAAATCTGAAGAATTTCTTGTGGGAAAAAATGTTTTCTTTGATACTTCAAGTACTTTATTCAAACTGCCAATCGAAAAAGCAATGCAAATGATTGAAAAACATGGAGTCGAAAATTTTCTGTTTGGAACAGATTATCCAATGTGGAATCACAAAGAGGAACTTGAACGTTTTTCAAAACTTCCTCTTTCTGAAGAAGAAAAGCAGATGATTTTGTATAAAAACGCTTCAAATCTTTTGAATTTAAGTTTATAAAATCGATTTTTTGATTATTCCACCACCTATAATCACGCCATCTTTATAAAGGACAACAGACTGACCGGGAGCAATCGCCCTTTGTTTCTGGTCAAAAACGACTTTCCAAGGTTGTCCAACAAAACTGTCTTTTTCATTTTCAGGAACGTATCGTTCGATGTGAGCCAAAACAGGTTTACTTGCCAATCTGATTTTTACCATTGCCTCAAAAGATTGTGGAGGTTCTACATTTCCAGGCCAGACAAAATCATCAGCAATAAGTCCGCTGGCATTCAAATCATCATTTTTTGCAAGAACTACGACATTATTTTTTGCATCTATCGAATGGACATAAACAGGATACCCAACTGCAACTCCAAGTGCGCGGCGTTGTCCTACTGTGTAATGTTCAATTCCTCTGTGGCGACCTAAAACTTTTCCATCCAAATCAATAATATCACCAGGAACGGAAGGTTTGTCCGAAAAAATCAAATCAAAATATTCTTCACCAATAAAATCCTGGCTTTCTTCTCGTGACGCTGCTTGAAGGTTTGCTTCCTGTGCAATTCTAAAAACATCAGATTTCTTCATAGTTGCAAGCGGAAATCTTACTTTTTCAAGGATTTCTGACGGAATTCTGTACAAAAAATATGTTTGGTCTTTTGACACATCTTCTGCACCGGCAATCATACAAGGTTTAATCTCAGAACCAAAAACGCCTTTTTCAGGACGGACAATTTTTGCATAATGTCCAGTACAAAAATAATCATATTCTATACCAAGTTTCTTGACACCTTCCAAAAGCGCACCAAATTTCACCAGTCTGTTACACCTGATACAAGGATTTGGCGTTCTGCCACTTCTATACTCATTTTTAAAATATTCCAAAACTTCTTTTTTATATATTTCTTTTACATCAACAACATGATATTCAATATCATTTTCATCACAAAACTTCTGACACTCCGCAATATTTGTATTCTCATTTGGTCCATAACAGGACGGTTTGATTTTTTGTCCGTCTTTTAATTGTGGCATAAGTCCATCCCAAAGCGACATTGTCACGCCTATAACATGACAGCCTTTTTCTTTGAGCATTAAAGCTGTAAGTGTAGAATCCACACCACCAGACATTCCTACAACAACTGTATCACCAGATTCTGGCATGTCCTGCATTATATAATTCATTTTTTTACACCTATAAAAAGTTAAGAATTTTTTGAAAGAAGATTTATCAAAATAACACTATTTTAAAGCACTTTATCATAATAATTCCAAAAATTAAAGGTATTTCAGGCATTTTGAAGGATAGTGATGAACTGTTCTGTCTATCTTTTTTGGAACAGACAGATTTGAAAATTTATGTCCTCTCTGACCGCCGGCTTTTAGGATTTGGTATATTTCAAGCCGTCACTTAATGGCACCTTGGATGTGTTGGGGGAATTATATCACATTGTTAAAATTACTTGTTAAACTTTTTTAGTGCTGAATAGTTACCAATTAAAAACATATTTTTAGAATAAAACTTGAATAATAACCATTTTACTGCTCTTTATGAACCCAATACTTTTTACAGTCAGGTGTTCTGTCTAACAAAAAAGCATCATATAATACTATTATTTAAAATATTCAATTTTATTTATTGAATTCAAGTGTTTATCGTAAACGTAATAATTATTCTTTGACCTAATACAGTAAAATATATTGTTTAGAGAAGTTTCCATTATTTAGTCATGAATACTCTATCTACAGAAGATATACAGAATTTACAATCTGTTTCATTTTCGACTAATCTCTTATAATATATTGCTATATCAGGAAAATCTTTAGAATCCTTTTCTAATAGAAGCTTTTCATCTTCTTTGTTTAATAATGTTCTTAAACGAATCAATATGATTCTACTAAGTATATTTGATACTATTGATTCCCAATTATTATAATAAGGAATATTACAAGAAATATTATTTTGTTGAATGTTCAAAGATTCACGTAAATTAAGTATTGCTTTGGTTGAGATATTTTTTATAACAAATTTTAATATATAATCTTCTGGCATACCCCATATATATCTATCTTGGTAATCATATGGACTAATAGCTATTGAAATTTCTGAATTAAATAATGGGATAAGGTAGTTTCCCAAAATTAACGGAGAAATAAAAATTCTAACATCACCTAATTTTATATTCAAATATGTCTGTAATGAATCTAAGCATTTTGAAATTTTCTCTTTTTGTTTATCAGATAGATAGAATGAAGTTTTATCTAATTTTGAAAAAAACATGTTATAATTACTTTTATGATATAAATCTTCCATCAATATTAACGTTTTTTTAAAATTTTTATTCTTTCTAATTTCATCAGATATATTGCAATCTGATGGTAAGTCTTTATTATCAGATAAAAAGAAAAAAGGAATTTCAAGTAAAATAGAGAAATCATGTAAGTTTTCACAGATACTTTCTAATAAAGAGAAAAGTTCATGATTCTTGAATTCTGAAAAAAAATTAATAACTTCATCTTTATATGGATGCTTCATTAATTCTTCTCCCCAGAATTTTTTAGCCAAAAAATCCCAATAACCATTTACTGTAAGCAGGGATGAAAAAAATTCTATTCTTTCATCTATAATGTAATTAATTTTCATAAGATTCGTTTCTCCTCGTTATCAGTTTAAAATTACTATAAAATATAATAAAACTTAAATGCCAAAAATTTTAATTGGTGATGTTATTACACTAGATGAGTCCAGGTTCGATTTATCGAAATACAAGAAATTAAATTTTATGGAGCATTTTTTTTATTCTTTTAGAAAAGCATATCAATAATCTGTTTTGCAACAGATTATTGATATGCTTTATTTATATGCTACAATACATTTAACATTTAAGTTAAATGTTAAATGTATTGTGGATTAGTTATGAATATACAAAGAGTTATGAAAGCAATATCAGATTCAAAGCGAAGAGAAATTTTATGCTTACTAAAAACGAAAAGCCTTTCAGCTGGAGAAATTGCTTCAAATTTTGATATTTCTTCTGCAGCAATTTCTAGGCATTTATCCGTTTTGCAAGATGCTCAATTAGTAGAAGCACAAAGAAATGGAAAAAATATTATTTATTCACTTAACATATCATTAGTAGAAGAAATGTTAATATTTATAAATAATATTTTTTCTAAAGATAATTCTAATATATAAAGGAAGGGACAATGAAAAAGATTGCTTTATTCATTTTAGGATGTTTAGTCATTATTTCGGGAATAGTTCTTGCGGTTATTAATTGGAATTCATTTCCAGAAAGTATTGCAGTTCACTTTTATGCAGATGGAACAGCTAACGGCTTTGCTGGAAGACCAACGGCCTTAGTTTTGATTCCTATTTTTATGATACTAACACATATTTTTCTTTTTATATGTCTTGAAAGGGAAAAACGAAAAACAAGAATTCCTGTATTATTTGAACTTTTATTTACATTAATCATGCCTATAATTGCGGGCATTTATTATTTGGTAATTTTTTCATCAATTTATAACTACAAATTGGATATTTTCTTAATAGTTTATTGTTTTATTTCTGTTGTATTTGTTATTTGTGGAAATTATCTACCTAAAATTGAAAAAACAATACCATTGTTATCTCGTATGTTGGGTTGGGTATTTTTAATAAGTGGATGCTTAATCTTCTATTCACACTTTTAAAACTAAAATTTATTGTGTATATTGTAACAGGCATATCAGTCCTTTCCATAATTACAATTTCAATTTTATACGAAAAGAAAAGAAATGAAAAAAATGATTAGTTTTTATTACCAGCGATAAAGATTAACTTCATAAGATATCTGAATTAAAAAAAATATCTTGATTGGTGGATTTCAAGGTGAAATTCTTTACTTTAAGTTCTCTTGTAATGTATTTGAAAAATGCAAAGAACAATGGGACTTTAGATAGAGTTTACAAGATTTTAATGAATCAGAATTTAATTTGTATTGATGAGTGGGGATATTTACCTCTGGATCTTGAAAGCGGACTGCTATTGTTTTCTGTAATTTCAAATGCCTATGAAAGACTTTCTTTGATTATTACAACCAATTTGCCATTTAATGAATGGGGACCTTTATTTACGGACGAGCAGTTAGCACCTGCTATGATAGACAGGATTGTTCATTATGGACATTTAATAAAAACTGGAAACAAAGACTGGAGGCTAGAACATGCCCTGATGAATGACCGATAAAATCATCAAATTTGCATTTGCAAATTCCAAGGAATTCCAGCTGCAAATTTATTGGAATTTTGTTGCAAAAATATTGGATTTTCTATTGCAAAAAAACACTTAGTTATCTTCCAGGTTAATGGAAATAGAGTTTTCGAATGGTGTAATTTTGAAATATTCAGGATATGCCGGAGCAAAGCCTTTCAAATCTGAATCAGAAAATTCTGGAATATCATCATCATAAGTTACTGGAAGAGCTGCAATCTCTTTAAGTCTTTCATCCGTTAATTCGTTTGTAGCCATAATATTTTATTGTACGATTTCTGGAGTGATAACAACGTTTTTGCCTGAAAATGCTATTCCAAGCTTTATCAGTGATTCAATACCATCCTCGTGCAATTCGGTTGCATAGCGGTTGTCGTTGATTTGGTTCAGTGCTTCTTCGGAAAGTTTTTCAAGCACCTCATAGGAAAGCCCGGTTTTCCATTTTAATTCCATTATTATGCCAGGGTACTTATTTTCTCTTGGAATTAGAGCAATATCATATCGGCCGTCTCCAGATTCTCTGTTTGATTTTATTTTATAATGGTCATCCATCAAGGCTGCCAGTCCCAGAACAAGGCCGTGATAGAATCCTTCGCTACCTGCATCATAAAAACTAATTGTCTTATCAAGATACTCCTTGATTGCCTTTTGAAGCGTTTCGTAGTCTGCTGAATATAGACTTTCTGAAATCATATTTGCAGTGTTTCTTGAAACTGCACCATTTTTTACGAGATGTGAAAGGATTTCGTTTTTATAAACTGCAGCAATTTCTTTATTTGGAATACTGATTTCGCACAAATATGATCCATCGTTTTGGACAGTCTTTTTATCGACTTTAAGATAGCCTGCAACAACAAGAAGACTGAAAATATTTCCTGGATCTTCTGTCAGAAGCCTGTAAATAACATTCAAGTCAATTTTAGATACAAGTTTATCTCCCTGAAGAAGTAAAAGTAATTTCTCAGAAATACCTTCATCTGAAGCTTTCAGAACATCTTCCAGGATTTCAGATTTGCCTGTGTTTACCCAGTAGGCGAGTGGAACGCAGCCTTTTGAAATATAATTGATTACTGACCATGGATTATAGATTTCTGTATTTCCAAAGCGGTAACCGTCATACCATTCCTTGAGTTCATTTTCTTTTCTTGTGAAGCCGTAATATTTCATCATTGAATGAACTTCTTCCGAAGTAAAACCAAAGTATTGTTCATAATCATCATCCATAACAGAATTTACAGAAAGATTATTCAGGCCGCTAAAAATACTTTCCTGTGCTATACGCAGAATTCCTGTAAGAAAACCGAATGAAATGTTCTTGTTATCCTTGAACGCTCCAGAAAAGAAATTCCTCATAAAGCCAATGATCTCATCATAGAAGTCTTTTGAATATCCTTCCTGAATAGGTGCATCATATTCATCAATGATTATTACAGGAGCCTTATTGTAATGTGCAGTGAGCATCCTGGAAAGATTTTCCAGAGCAGAAGAAAGATCTACTTCTGATGCAGTTCCATTCAGCACTTTTGAAAAATATTCCTTCTCATATTCGGCTAAATGAGAGCTTTCAAGAAGTTCCTGATGTCTTCCGTATTCCGCCTGAAGAAGGTTTTTTATCTTATTGATGGTATCGTTCCAGGTATTGAATTTAACGTCTTTGAATGTAAGGAAAATGACTGGAAATTTTCCTTGATAAGCCCTGTATTTTTCTCCGCATTTCCAGATTGCTTTGTCAGTAAAATATTTTGAAGTTTCTTCCTCTGAGATTTCAAAGAAAACCCTCAGCATATCCATGTTAAGGGTTTTTCCGAATCTTCTTGGTCGAGTGAACAATGAGACGAGAGGTTTCTTATCAAGGAATTCTTTTATCAGTAAAGTCTTGTCAACGTAATAATATTCAGACTGGGCTCGTACGTAATCTGAAATACCGACTGGAAGAGATTTTTTTTCAACTGATTTGTTGTTTTTGATGTATTTTCCATCAGTAATGCGTCCATCAACAGGTTTTTCTGCATTATCAGGAATCTGCCAGCTTTTTCCTTTTTTTACAGCTCCGGATATTTTGCCTTCATTACAAAGATGTGAAATAGTTCTTTCAGAAAGATTCCATTCCAATGCAAGTTCTTTACAGGTTTTCATACAGAAAATAATACATCATATTCGGCAATAAGTCAAAATTTTACGGCAAAATATAAAATTATTCGGCAAAATAACTATATATAATCCTTATTCTGCCTACCTAAGTTATATCTTTTACTCATCTAATATTTTGTGTAATTCTGAAATAATATTGTTATGACTTTCAATAACAGATTTTCTTAATTCACTAAGTTTAGCTGGATCAGATTCTTTTTCATATTTTGAGAATTGCTTTTTTAATGTTTGTGAATAAGTATCAAGAGATTTATTAGAAAACAGATGAACAGTATCATTCAATTTATTAAGGAATGGTTGAATACTATTTATTGAGTCTTCTGTAGAAAAGCCACGTAGATTTTTTTCAGTATTTAATGGCTTTGTTTTTTGAATTATGTCTCTTGCAGAATTTGCTAATGCAATTAAATCTCTTCCAGTTTGCTTAATTCTGTCATCGGCTATTTCTTCTTTTATTTTTTTTGCTCTGGAAGCTTGCCACCACGAAAACAAAGCACCTGCAATAGTTATTACAAATCCTATAGTATCACGTAAATCTTTTAGATTAATATCCATCACCGACCATCCATTCACCATCAATGATTTCAAAGTTCGCAGATTTTATATAATAATCATATTCAGAATCATTATTATTAAGTAATTTGAAAAATTCATATCTCTGTTTTGAAATTACAAGTTTTTCTACAGTTCCTTTTTCTTTATTGAATATACGTTTTGGTAAAGGTAATGCACAGCGGCCACCATCAACTGAAACATAGATATCACGAAAAACAAGAACTCCAGAATAAAAGAAATCTACAAAACTGCTTTTAGCATAGGTATCTGGGAAACTGTTAGCCCAATCTTCCTGGAAGTTTTCGTTATGAGTAATTCCCCAGGCAACAGAAACAAGTAAGTCTTTCTTTAAAGACATATATTCTCCGTGGGAATCGATTTCAAGATTTTTGAAATCTCCTGTTCCAGTATTCCATACTGAAAAATTATTTAGATAAGAAGGACCAGAACCTGCACCCCAGCAGGAAATTCTTGTCCAATCATTTTCAGAAGTATCTGTAATTAAATTTTCATAAGTTCTTAAATCCATATATATACCTTCCCTGGTTAAAAATTTTCAATTACTTTCATTACTGTTGCACCAACGATTTTTGCAACTTCTGTGTAAAACCAAGCATGTGTTGTCATATGAGTAGAAATTTTTTTCATTAGACTTTTACTTTTAGGCAGAGCTTTTGAAGCCTCTATTGTTTCACATAATTCTTTTACTTGTTCCAGAAGATCCAGAAGTTCTTCTTTATCTGTTCCGCCATCAGATTCAATTTTTCTTTCTAATTCTGTAAATGAGTTGCTTATTGAGATTGGAGAATTGTTTACATTTCCAATAATAACAGCACCGTTTTGATTTGTTATGGAGATATTAGAAGCAGTATTATTTCGAGACTTTTCATATTCTTCTAAATCCTGAACTTTACATTGATAAATTGGGAATCCTCCGCCCATCGTTACATCACCGTAATAACCAGGTTCAATAACAACAACAGTCTTTTCTACTCCATTACTTAATTTGTAAGAGAATCTATATCCAGTATCAATTGAAACATTTTTATAAATGTAAACCATGTTGTTTTGAATTTGGCCTTCAATTTCATAGGTTTTTCCATTTTTATCAGAAACAGTGATTTTTGTCATTTTTATCATACTTGTAAAAGGCATTTTTATTTCTCCTGTTATCAGTTTAAAATCACTATAAAATATAATAAAAAAAAAACTTAAATGCCAAAAATTAAAAAAGTAGCCCGAAGGCTGCCCTACTTTAATTCTTACTACCCTTTCAAACCAATAATGTTCTTCAGACTCTCATAACTGTCTACATGGTCGTATTTTACGCCGCTTGTAGAAACTACGTTAAACAGCTTCTTTGCACATTCAATTTTGTTATGTTCAATCTTGCGGAGCTGCATATCATCTAGGCTTCCTTTTGTTTCTGCAATAAAGAATACGTGCTGAACTTTGTCTTTATTGAAGGCAATGGCCCAGTCAGGAGCATAGTTGCCAACAGGAGTTGGAATCTGGAAACTTCTTGGAAGTTTTGCATAAACAACAACTTCTGTTGCAGCTTCAAGGTCTGTTACGAATTTCCATTCAATGCTTTCGTTTCCGCTTCCATCTGTAAATATAAGGTTCTGAATTGCCTTTTCAGAAATGAAAGGTTCCTTATCAGGAAGTTTTCCTGCAGTAAAGATGCTTGAATCGTAAGTATCTTCCAGTTCGTGGTATTCAATATGTTCAACGATCTTTGTAGATTTCTGCGCATTGATAATATTGATTACATCACGAATGAACTTTTCAGGATTGAATCCAAACTGTTCTTTTTCTTTTATTGTGAGTTGGCTAAGAATTGTTGCTACAGTTTTTCTTGTAAGCTTACAGCCTTTTGCAATATCTCCAACAAGATCATATTTTACGGTGCTTGAAACAGCTTTGCTCAACGTTTTTGTTTCAGTTTTAGATCCACCGAAAGCAGTTCCGGAACGAACTTCAGTTTCATCCATCTTGTTTTTTTGTTTTCCTATTTCCAATGTATATCGCATTGGAACAATCTTCAGATCTGATTTGATGGCCTCTACTGCATTTTTAATCAATTCATCGCTGTTGAAATGGCAGGTATAAGTATATTTGTGATTGATTTTCTTCCAGAGTTCCTGGAACACATCTTTCTCAAAGTTCTTGTTAAGAGGATTACCTTTTTCCCATTTTGGTCCCTGTGCATTATTAACCATTTCTGAAAGAACTGATGGATTATAAACAGCCTGAATAAGTTTCTGGACCTGTTCAAACATTTCTGCACGAGCTTCCATGTTTCCCTTAAGATCATCTGGTAATGTGTCTTCAAGGTTTCCTGCAAAGCCCTGGATATTTCCAAGTTCTACAGCTTCTTTATAAGCCTGTGTTGGCTGATCATCATCATCAATATAAGCGTTTGTAACGAGATATTTATAAATGATTTTAGCCTGCTTTGTATCAAGTTCAATCTGCTGGCCGCAAACTGTAATTTTTTTACCTTCAAAGTAATTGATATCTGCAATTTTTGGACGAGAATCAGACAATTCTGCAGAAATATCTTTCTGGAGGCCATCTACGAAATCTTTATAACTTTCACTGGCAATTACTGTAAGTGTGTTGATTCCGTGAACATTTTCACCAAGAGTTTCTTTATCCTGACGAGTACCTTCTTCATTTACACACAAACGCATACCACGGCCAACTTCCTGGCGGCGACTGATTGTGTTATCAGAATGCTTGAGAGTACAAATCTGGAATACGTTTGGGTTATCCCATCCTTCACGCAAAGCTGAGTGAGAGAAGATAAATCGAATTGGCATGTCAAAATCCAGAAGCAGATCTTTTCTCTTCAGGATTAAATCATAAGTTGTAATATCTTCATCAGATTCACCGTTAGAGTCTGTAAGTCTACCCTTCTTGTCGCGGCTAAAATAACCTTCATGACATGGACCAATATCTGCAGAAGATGGAAGAAGGCATTTCTGATAATAGCTATCAGGATCAATGTCTACAAAGTCATTTAATAAAGTTTTGTATTCTTCCTCAAACATCTTTCCGTATTCACCAAGAACTTCATTTCCATCTTCATCAGTAGCACGATATTTTGCAACTTCATCAATGAAGAACAAAGAAAGAACCTTGATTCTTAATCCCTGGTCATAGAATTCTTTTTCTTTTTCAAAATGGCTGCGAATAGTTTCTCGAATCTGAACACGGCGGATGTCTTTTTCTGCAACATTACCTGTCATTTCTCCCATAGAAAGCATTGTAGGATCTGAATTATTGCTAACTGGAACGTTGAACTTTACAGCATTGATTTCAGGAAGGATTTCAGCAACATAAATACCTTTATATTCAGTAAGACCTTTAGAAGCTTCTTCTAGTTTATCACCTGTATTAAGTTTAACTGGAAGTCTCTTAATTCCACCATTTTGTTTCACTTCAATCTCAAGTTTTACCTGTGGAGCTGCGTGAGGTGAAAGAATAATTGAATCTGCATAGATGTAAGTATTTGTTCCAGCGATATTTTCAAGTTTAAAACCTTTTACTTCAATCTTTTTTACAAGTTTTTGATTATATGCATCCAATGCATCCAGGCGGTAAATAAGATTATGCTGCACTTTGTGTGTAGCAGAGTAATTTAATGTGAATAATGGTTCAAACTGTTTTAATGCATTCTGAGTTGCCGCTCCACCCATTCTCTGAGGTTCATCAAGAATAAGGATTGGATGGTTTGCAGAAATTACATCAATAGGACGGCGACTGGCAAATTCGTCTCGTTTTGTGTAAATAATGCGAGCTTCTTTTGACTTTCCATCTTCCTTCAAAGAAGTGTTAAAAGCCTGAGTATTGATAATCATTACATTGATGTCAGCACTGCTTGAATATTGGTCAATCATATTCAAACGTTTTGAATTATATATAAAGAAACGAATCTTTTTGCCGTAATACTGCATAAAGTGTTCCTGTGTATACTCAAGACTCTTATAAATACCTTCACGAATAGCAACAGATGGAACAACAATCATGAACTTACTCCAGCCATAAGCTTTGTTCAGTTCATACATTGTTTTGGTATAAACATAAGTTTTACCAGTGCCAGTTTCCATTTCAATATCAAAACTTGGAACATTATTTGTTTTTACAAGTTCACCTGTTCTAATAATAAAGTTTTCATCCTGGACTTTATGAATATTTTCGAGAAGTTCCTTATCTGTTAAACCTATTTTGGCGTTTCTATAACCAATTTCATCAAAACCAAATTCGCCATCATTTATTACACCTTTATCTTTTTTGTAGTTTATTTTATCTGAAAACTGCTGGCCTTCGAAACATTTTACAAGTGCATCTACAGCTTGAGTCTGGTATTTTTGTATCTTAAAATTAAACTTCATATTTATTTTTCCTTTGCTGAATCCGAAATTTCTTTGATTGAATCAAGAAATGCTTTTTCTACATCGCTTAATGTTTTCTGCTGATACTTTTTGTACTCAACAGTTGCTTTTTCTACAGCTTCATCATGAGAAATTTTACCGTTTCCCTGCAAAAGCTGTTCGCCACTCATTGTAAGAATTCTATCCAGATGTTCAGCCCAGTCTTTCATTGTCATAATTTGCTGACGTTCTGCCTGGCGTTCTGCAAAATCAAGATATCCGGAAACTATTTGTCCCAGTGCCCGCAATTCTTTTTCATCAAGATAATTTTTGGCAATAACGGCATCCTTTAAATGGGGTCTATCTCCTTCAAAAGTTTTGAGCCCCATAAATTCCTTTTCTGCATCGGCACGATTGAAAATAACCTCAGCTGCTGTCTGCCCGTGAACTGCAAAATGCATTTTATTCTGAACTTTCTTAAAAAACTCTATTGAAGTTTCTGAACGAGGATTATAGTCAATGCTTGTAGCATAAATATCCAGAACCTGACGATAAAAAACTTTTTCGCTGGCACGAATGTCTCGAATGCGAGCCAAAAGTTCAGACCAGTATTCACCGCCACCAAGCTGCTTTAATCGGTTATCATCAAGAGTAAAACCTTTGCGGATATATTCATTCAGTCGTTTTGTAGCCCACTGTCTGAACTGAGTACCTCGTAAAGATTTAACGCGATATCCCACAGAAATAATTACATCCAGATTGTAATAATTTGGAGCTTTCTGCTGAAATTCGGAATTTCCGAATTTCTTGACAGCAACAGACTCATCAAGTTCACCTTCTGAAAAAATGTTTTTAATATGCTCATTTATTGTAGATTTAGCCTTTTCAAACATTTGAGCCATCTGGTCTTGAGTAAGCCAGACGGTTTCTTCTTCAAAAATGACTTCTACATTTATGGTTTCAGAATCTGTTTTAAAGATTGCAATTTCTTTTTCCATTACACCACCTACAGAACCTTTCTGATTGTTTCAGGACTAAATGTTGTGAAAATCTGTTCAAAGTTTGTTGCAACGCTGTCGTTTGCCATTGAAGAATCTTTCATTACAAAGTAATAAGGTGTTTCTTTTGCAATTTTTGTGATTGTTTCTTCTGTAACATCTTCATCAAAACAAGCTACAAGATAATTGCCTTCTACATAGTAAACTGTTTTGCCGTCAATCTGTTTTGTTTCGATTTTGCTTGAAAGCAGTATTCCTAAATCAAGCATTACTTGGAAAAGTAAATCTTCTGCAGAACGATCTTGTTTTACATTGTTTTTGAACAAATCTTGTTTGTCGAGATGGTCTGGGTAATAGTAGACATCTTCCATGTTTGAGGAGTCGCATTTTAGGACACGGAAGCCGATGTCGAGTTTTTTATTGTCACACGGATTGGAAAAATCTAACGATTTTTCTTCTTCATTTGAAAATAGAGTTTGTGTTAACAAACTCGAATCCGTGTGATTTTTTTCTTTGTCATTCTGACAAGCTTTCAAAATCTGCTGACCTGCACGGCGAATGCGTTCTTTTCCTATTTCACAAATATTTTTATAACCAGCCTTGAATGCTTCTGATTTTTCATCACATTCTTCTGGGAGTTGAACCATGATGAATTTGCGGTTTCCGCCATCTTCTGCATTGAGTTGCATTACTGCGTGGGCGGTTGTGGCTGAACCGGAGAAGAAGTCGAGGATAAAACAAGATTTATCAGAATATAATTGTGAACAACGTTTTATTAAATCAACAGGTTTTGAATAATCAAATACTTTTTCTCCAGAGAATAATTCTCTAAGTTCTCTCATTGAATCTTGTGTATGACCAACTTCTGTATATTTCCAAATAGTCATCGGAGTTAAACCTTGTTTTACTTCAGATAAAAACCTTTTTGGAGCAGGAACATTATCTCCTTTTTCGCCAAACCAAATTCTATTATCTGCAACCATCTCCTCATATCGTTCTTTTGTATAAAGCCAACATCTACCTTTTGGAGGTAAACATCTTCTTCCACTTGGAGTTACAATTTCATAAATTTTTGATTCTATTGCAGGACCTACTGATAAATTATCAGTTCGCCATAATCCACGTGGATCATTGTCAGGATTAGAATATTTTGCATTCGTTGACTCTGGTCTTGGTAATCCATTACATTTGGCTAATTCGATATTTTTTGCATAGACAATTATATAATCATGACTTTTCGAAAAATGTTTTACCATATTTATAGGAGCATAAGAACGTTCCCAAACAATTTGACCTATAAAATTACAAGATCCAAAAATTTCGTCTGTTATTTTTTTTAAATTTTCTTGTTCATAATCATCAATCGAAATAAAAATAACCCCATCATCACTCAGCAAATCCCTTGCAAGCTTCAATCTTGGGTACATCATATTAAGCCAATCAGTATGAAAACGACCGTTGCTTTCGGTGTTGCGGGTGTAGTTGTCTACAAGGAGGTTTCCTTCTTCATCAAAGTTCCCGCTTTTCTCTCTAAACTCTAAGTTCTTAGTTCTAAAATCATCGTTGTAAACAAAATCATTTCCCGTATTATACGGCGGATCAATATAAATCATCTTGATTTTGCCAAGATATGTTTCCTGCAAAAGTTTAAGTACTTCAAGGTTGTCGCCTTCAATGTAAAGGTTTTCTGTATTATCAAAATTAACACTTTCTTCACGACAAGGACGGAGAGTTTTATTTATAGGAGCATTTGCAGTAAGAATTGCCTGCTTTTTATCTGGCCAAGTAAACTGGTAACGCTCTTCACGACCTTCAACAAGAGTGGTAGAAAGTTCCTGCTTGAGCATATCAAAGTCAATTTTCTTTGTAATAGTTCCGTCATCAGCTTTTGATTCTGTAACACAGTTTGGGAAAATCTGTGCAATTTTGCTTACGTTTTCATCAATTTTGTTCATTGAGTGCATTTTTAAGTGGTCCATTGTGTGGCTCCTATATTTTCTTTATATTTTGGTTATCATTTTCAATATTTTATGCTATTTCCTTATCTACAAATTCTTCAAGATTCATCATTAAAATACCTCTAATCTGAGAGTTTCCATTATCATTTTGTTTTTCGGAAGTTCGTTCGCATAATCCTGAATATCCTGGATATTCAAGTCATAAACTATTTTTCTATAGTTGTTCAAAATTTCTTTGTAATAATAAAATGGCATATTGTTCTTGTTTCGTATGAGTTCAAGCAGCATCCTTTCCTTGCTGTAGATCTTTATAATGCCACCATCCTGCTCCATCTGAATAACACCTAGATTTAAAGCTTTGCTGTTCTCATATTTCTGCACTACCCTTTTATCAGAAATTGTTGCTGCATCTTTATCAGTCACGAGGAAATATTTGTCCGGGATCGTGTCTGTAAGGTTGTGGTAATAGAAAGCACTGTTCATTGTGAATACAGCATCAGGATATTTAATTGAAATCAAAGAAATCTCAGGTTCTCGAGGTTGATCAGAGTAAAAACCTCTTTCGATTTTATAAAGCTCTTCATTTTTGACAGCCTTATTAATCATATAGAGAGTTCCGTATTTTTCTTTGCATTCCTTAAAAGTATAAATCATAGTTTTATTTTATCAGTAATTTACATTTTTTTACGGATATTTAGGTAAATTATATATAAAATTATTAAATTCCTCAAGGATTATACTGAAAATCTGATTTTTCAAAGGTTCATTCGGTGATTTGGCACTATTTCATTTGGCATGTTGGCATTTTTATTTTCTACTGCAAACTTTTATCTATTTTTTAATTTTAATTGAATAATCTTATAAGTCAAGTTTTTCCTTTTCTATGAAAATCTATGAAAATCTAAGAGAAAAAATATCATAATAATCCCTAAAATAAAAGTGCATTTTTTTTTAATTTCTGTTAGAATTAATAATGAAAAACTCATGGGGAATGTACGAAAAAATAGTTGAAATAAATTCAGTTTGATTGAATTTGTTGGACGCATTCTTTTATGGGAGGGGAAAATGGGTATGAGATTAGTAACACGGTCAGATTTTGACGGATTGGTTTGTGGTGCGCTTCTTTTGGAAGCTGGCGTTATTGATAGTTGGAAATTTGCACATCCAAAAGATTTGCAGGACGGTTTAGTTGAAATAACTGAAAATGATTGTTTGGCAAATGTTCCTTTTGTTCCAGGATGTGGACTTTGGTTTGATCATCATTCTTCAGAATTTGAACGACAGGAACTTGAAGGAAAATATAAAGGCGAAAGCAGAATTACTCCTTCTTGTGCCAGAATTATTTATGAGTATTACGGCGGAAAAGAAAAATTTCCTAATTTTGATGATATTATGGAAGCTGTAGACAAAGTTGATTCTGGAAATCTTACAATCGATGAAATTCAAAATCCTAAAGGCTGGATTCTGGTTGGATTTTTGATGGATCCTAGAACAGGACTAGGTCGATGGCGAAATTTTACAATTCCAAATTATGCATTGATGGAAAAACTTATGGTTGCTTGCCGCGATAAATCTACAGATGAAATCCTAAATTTGCCTGATGTAAAAGAACGAATTGAAGTGTATAACGAACAATCTGCAAAATTTACTCAAATGGTAAAAGACCATACTATTGTAGAGGGTAATTTAATTATCACAGATTTACGCGGAGTTGATCCGATTTATACTGGAAACCGTTTTATGATTTACAGTATGTATCCAAAGCAGAATATTTCATGCTGGATTGTAAATGGAAAAGGCGGTGAAGGATGTTCTGCTGCGGTTGGATATAGCATTTTAAATAAAACTTCAAAAGTGAACGTTGGCAGTCTGATGTTGAAATACGGAGGCGGCGGTCACGAAAAAGTTGGTACATGTCAGTTTACAAGTGAAAATATGGCATCAGACCTTCCAAAAATGCTTGAAGAATTAAAATCTTTGGCAAACTAAAAAAATCAGGAAATTCTCTAAAAAATGAAACGAAACGCTTTTTTTGAAGGTTGCCGCGACGGACTTCCCATCGGATTGGGCTATTTTGCTGTAGCCTTTTCGTTGGGTATTGTCGCTAGAAATGCCGGTCTTACTCCATTACAGGGTTTTATTGCCAGTTTTCTAAATGTTGCTTCTGCAGGTGAATATGCACTTTTTACTTCAATTCAGAATGGTGCAACTTACTTTGAAATTGCTTTAATCACTCTCGTTGTAAATGCACGTTATTTGTTGATGAGTTGCGCCTTATCTCAACGCTTTGATTCCAAAACTCCTCTCATTCATAGATTTCTTGTAGGATTTGGGATTACTGATGAAATTTTTGGAATTTCAATTGCCAGACATGGTTTTATAGAACCAGCTTACAATTATGGAGCACTTTTTATTTCTGTTCCGCTTTGGAGCATTGGAACTTCGCTCGGTATTGTTGCTGGAAACTTTTTGCCGGCAAGAGTTGTAAGTGCACTTTCTGTTGCACTTTATGGAATGTTCATTGCTATTATTGTACCTCCTGCCAAGAAAAATCTTACAATTTTGATTGCCGTGATTGTCAGTTTTATAGCAAGTTTTTTATGTTCAGTTTTGCCTGTCATAAAAGATATTCAAAGTGGAACGAGAACCATAATTTTAACAGTATTGATATCATCAGTTATTGCAATCATCAAACCAATACCTGAACTGAATGAAGATATTAATTAATTCTGTTTGCATTAACTGATTTGGAGGATTTTGTTTTATGTCTGGAAATATTTATATTTCTATTTTATCTGCTTTTTTAGTTTCATATTTGATTAGAGTTTTGCCATTAACATTAATAAGAAAACCCATAACAAACAGATTTTTAAAATCATTTTTATTTTATGTACCATACGTGACACTTGCTGTAATGACTTTTCCTGCAATTGTTCAGGCTACACAATCTCCAATTGCAGGAATTGCAGCCCTTGTGATTGGAATTGTTGTTTCTTATCTAGGAGCAGGACTTTTTCCTGTTGCATGCATTTGTTGTGCAGTAGTATTTATTTTTGAATTATTTCTGGTGTAATTTATGTTTGATTATCTATTTTTTGATTTGGATGGAACTCTGACAGATCCTGCTTTGGGAATCACAAATTCTTTTATTTATGCATATAAATATTTTGGAATGGAAGTCCCTGATTATAAAACTTTATGTTCTTACATCGGTCCGCCATTATTGGACACTTTTAAAAATTCTTTTGGATTTTCTGAGGAAAAAGCGAAAGAAGGCGTAAAAATTTATCGTGAATATTTTTCACAAAAAGGATTGTTTGAAAATTCTGTTTACGACGGAATTCCTTCTCTTTTGGAAAATCTTCTAAAAAACGGAAAAAAACTTGTAGTTGCAACATCAAAACCAGAAATTTATTCTGTTCAGATATTAGAACATTTTGATTTATCAAAATACTTTATGTATATATGCGGAAGTAACGAAGATGAATCAAGAAGTAAAAAAGATGAAGTAATCAAATATGCTTTAGAAAAATGCCAGATTTCTGATACTTCAAAAGTTCTGATGATTGGGGACAGAATGCACGATATAATTGGTGCAAAAAAGAATGACATTAAATCTTGTGGAGTTTTGTTCGGCTATGGCAGTAAAGAGGAACTCGAAAACGAAGGAGCTGACTTTATTGCTAAAGACATAAATGAACTTCAAAAAATCTGTCTTTTATAAAAAATAGCGTAACTATTCAATACCAAAAATCCGAATTATAACTCAGACAAACCAGAAAATACAATTTTTTATAGACACAAATGCGTTGTTTCTGTAAAAAGGGGACAGACCTGACATTATTCTGTTTTCAAGGAAAAACCACAGCTCTATTGAGCAGTACGAAACCACCCCTGAGCTGAGAAAAGTTAATAAAAACAGGGACAGACCTTTCTTTTATAATATTTAGCTCCATTATAAAAAAATTTGCAACTCATTCATATTTTGCACAAACCAAATTTTAATTCATATACAAAACTCGAAAAATAGTCCACCTCAAAACATTTCTGTGAAAAAAAACTTACTTCAAGATTCAGTTCACACTACTTCTCATGGCTTGTTACAACAAAATCTGAATAAAAAAAAATTCCGTAACAATTTTTTTTAATAATAAACCTAAATATTTTGACTTACGAACGTACATTAGTGATTTTTTTAAACTAACAAACGTTAATTAAGATTCTTTTCGTAAAAGTTGTTTCACGTGAAACTTTTTTATTATCCCTCTCAAATCTTAATTCACTGTTTCACGTGAAACACATTCAATTCAATCTTTATTTTTTTAGCTTTTTTTTCCATGTTTCACGTGAAACTTTTTTTTATTGATTTACTCTTCCCTACCCTTCAAAAAAACAAATTTTATGATTTTTAAAATATTCACATTCCTCTATCAAAAGAACTTTTTTGATTATTCATCAGATACTTATCTACTTGCTGTTTCACGTGAAACTTATTCCCCTTTTCTTTATAAGAATTATTTCACTGAAACTCTACAAATACATTTCTCCAACAGTTCTATTCAACTTTATTTCTTAGTTTTTTTTATCTGAATGTTTCACGTGAAACTTGCTAATCTATCCATATAATGATTATTTTAAAAAAACTCTTTTCTTTTTTCATGCAACATTGTCAGTTCACAAACAATTTTTTAAATAACAAATAAAAATTATTCTGTTTAATTTATTCATATATTTTTCTTTGTTTCACGTGAAACACGAAATAAAACTTATACACAACAATAACAAGTTATCCACAAAAAATGTGGATAACTTGTTGAAAATGTGGATAACTTTTTTGTAAATATTTTATTTGTTTCACGTGAAACATTGATATTTTAAAATAGAAAAGGCTGACCGCAAATTGTCGATCAGCCTTTGCCTGATGTTTTATTTCCCAAGAACTAAAACTATTTATAAAAAATTAGTTCGCACCCTTTGAATATTATTAATCAAAAAAAACTATTTGTCAACTAACGAATGTTAGTTAATCTTTATCTTGAACTTTATCAATTCCTACAAGATAATCTGGTTCTTTTATTGTAACTATTCTAACTCCAGAAGCACCCTGTCCCTGCTCTCTGATTTCATCAGCTTTGAATCTCAAAGTTTTTCCTTGACTTGTCATGCAGATTACTTCATCAGAATCTTTTACATTCATTGCTCCAATAATTTCACCTTTTCCATCTGTATTTCCAAATATTCTTTGACCACCAGTACCACGCCCATGTACAGCAAAATTATCAAAAGAAATGCGTTTTCCAACACCTTTCTCTGTCATAAGTATAATATTAGAATCTTCTTCAACTCTAACAGCAGCTGCAATTTCATCACCTTCAGAAAGCTTCATTCCCTTGATACCGCAACTTGCTCTTCCCATTGTTCGAACAGATTCTTCATTTATTCTTAATGCCTTTCCTCTACGTGTAATAAGCATTACTTGAGAATTACCCTCTGTAGGTATTGCACTTATAAGTTTATCACCATCATTTAATTTTATTCCAATAATACCCTTTGTTTTAGCATTTTGGAATTCGGATGAACGAACTCTTTTTACAACGCCATTTGAAGTGGTCATGAATAAATAAACATCATCTGAAAAATCTTTTAAAGAAACAATTGTTGTGATTTCTTCATCAGCCGAAACTTGGAGCAAACCTTTAATATTTGCACCTCGGCTTGTTTTTTCAGATTCAGGAATTTCATGAATTTTAAGCCAGTAAGCACGACCTATATTTGTAATAAACAACAGTTTTTCTTTTGTAGAACCAATGAAAAGCTGATTAATATAATCATTTTCCAGAAGCGATGTACTGTTGCTTCCTGTTCCACCTTTACTCTGTTTTTTGTACTTATCAATAGAAACACGTTTAATATAACCAAGACGAGATATCATTACGACCATATCTTCATCTTTAATCATATCTTCAACATTGATTTGTTCTACTTCGCTTGCAACAATATCAGTTCTTCTTTCATCACCATATTTTTCTGCAAGTTCATTTGTATCATTTTTGATGATTTCAAGAATTTTATTATGATTGGCAAGAAGATCTTGCAGATAGTCAATCCAGGCTTGCAATTCTTTGATTTCTTTTTGAAGATCTTCAATCTGCAGATGTGTCAATCGTTTCAATTGCATATCAACAATAGCCTGAGACTGTTCGTCATCAAAATTAAATCTTTTTTCCAAAGCTTTTTTTGCAGTTTCAGTATCTTCACTTCCGCGAATTATTTTGATAACTTCATCAATATTATTGATTGCTGTGATTAAAGCTTCCAAAATGTGCATTCTGTGACGGGCAACTTTTAAATCATAAATTGTTCGTCTTGTAATTACTTCATCACGATGATTTACAAAATGCGCTATCAACTGTTTTAAGTTTAAAACTTCTGGTTTTAAATACTGAGGTTTTAAAGTTAAATAGTCAGGTTCATCATAACGTGGATTTCCTTCTTTTTCTTGAGGAACAAGTGCAAGATTTATTACACCAAAATTTGACTGAAGTTCTGTTTTTGCAAAAAGCTGATTCAAAACTATTTTTGTAACGGCACCACGTTTTAAATCAACAACAAGGCGCATACCGTGTCTGTCAGAAGATTCATCGTTTGCATTTGTGATTCCTTCAATCTGCTTGTCACGAACAAGTTCTTTTATCTTCGTGATGATATTTGTTGTATTCACTCCATAAGGAACTTCTGTGAATACAATAGATTCTCGCCCATGTTTATCTGTTTCAATTGTGAATTTAGAACGAATGACAATTTTTCCTCGTCCTGTTTTGTAGGCCTTTTTGATTCCTTCAGTTCCATAAATAATACCACCTGTTGGAAAATCAGGACCTTTTATATATTTCATCAATTCATCAATTGATATTTCAGGGTTATCGATATAAGCACTAATTGCAGCCGCAACTTCCTTTAAATTATGTGTAGGCATATTTGTTGCCATACCTACAGCAATTCCTGTTGTACCATTACAAAGAAGGAACGGAAATTTTGCTGGTAAAACAGAAGGTTCCTGACAAGTATCATCAAAGTTTGCAACCATATCAACTGTATTCTTTGAAAGGTCGGCAACCATTTCTTCCGTAATTTTAGACATTTTTGCTTCGGTATATCGGTAAGCTGCAGGAGGGTCACCAGCAATTGTACCAAAGTTTCCCTGTGGAGTTACTGTTGTATAACGCTGAGCAAAATCTTGTCCAAGACGAACGAGCGCATCATAAACAGAAGCATCTCCGTGAGGATGATAATGACCTAATACTTCACCAACAATAGTGGCACATTTTTTTGTTTTTCCACCGCTTGCAAGATGAAGTGTGTCCATTGCATACATTATTCGTCGGTGAACTGGTTTAAGTCCATCACGAACATCAGGCAAAGCACGCTGTACAATTACAGACATTGAGTAGTCAATGTAAGCCTGCTTAACTTCATCCTCAATCGGGATTTTTATAAGAGAGCCGCCTTCGGCTGTTTTTATCTCTTCCATTATTATCTCCATCTATGTTTCATGTTTATAATACTTTTAAAAATATTTTCGGTATAATTCTGCTTTAAAAGTTTCGCTTCCATCGAGTTTTGTATACTCAGCATCTTTATAATAAGTCATTCCAAGTTTTTCCATTACACGACGTGAACCATAATTTTCTATGCAAAATTCTCCCTCAATCATTTTGATTTCAAATCTGCTTCGAACATATTCAATTATTTTTTCCATTGCTTCGACTGTCAGACCTTTTTTCCAATAGTCAAATGCAAGGTTATAGCCTATATTCCAAGTATCTGTATCTTCATGATAATAAATTCCACCACTTCCAATCAGTTTACCTGTTTCTTTGTAAACAAATCCATAATCTATTTTTTTTTCATCTTCATAAAGATGAGACAGCCATTCACGACCATCTTCAGGACTTTTATAAAGCGGATAAATCATATACTTATTTACACGAGAATCCCCTGCCCAATTAAAAACTGCATCCAAATCATCAATGGAAAGAGGACGAAGAATGAGGCGTTCTGTTTCTAAAACTGGTAACTCAAATTTTTCCATGCACTAAATATCCAGATTTGCATAACTTGAATTATCTTCAATAAAGCGGCGTCTAGGCTCAACTTCTTCACCCATGCAGACACTAAAAATTTTATCTGCAGCTATTGCATCAGGAACAGTTACTACTCTCATTTTTCTGTGAGCAGGATCCATTGTTGTTTCCCAAAGTTGTTTTCCATCCATTTCACCAAGACCTTTATAACGTTGAACATTTGCCTTATCTCTCTGGTCGCCCAAAGCTTCAAGAGCGGCATCTCTTTCTGCATCAGAATAACAATAAACTGGTTCTTTTTTTCCCAACTGAACTTTAAATAACGGTGGCATTGCAAGATAAATGTATCCTTTTGTAATAAGTTCAGGCATATATCTAAAAAAGAAAGTCAAAAGTAATGTACGGATATGAGAACCATCGACATCGGCATCGGCCATAATTATGATTTTATGATAACGCAGTTTATCAATATTAAAATCTTTTCCGAAACCAGCACCAAGTGTCGCAATTACAGGCTCAAGTTTATCATTATTCATTACTTTTTCAGGACGAACTTTTTCTACATTAAGCATTTTTCCCCAAAGTGGAAGAATTGCCTGAGTTTTTGGATCCCTACCCTTTTTCGCAGAACCGCCGGCAGAATCTCCTTCGACAATGTAAACTTCGCAAAGTTCCGGGTTTTTCAAAGAACAGTCGGCAAGTTTTGCCGGAAGCCCAAATCCATCAGACATTGATTTTTTGCGCATATTGTCTTTTGCTTTTCTAGCGGCAATTCTTGCTTTTGCTTCATCAATTGCTTTTTTTAGAATTGTGTCTAACACTGAAGGATTCTGTTCAAAATAAATTGTAAGTTTCTCTTTTACTATCTGATCCACAATTGTGCGGACTTCTGTATTTCCAAGTTTTTCTTTTGTCTGTCCTTCAAATTCAGGTTCAGGAACTTTCATAGAAATAACAGCTGTCAAACCGGAAGATAAATCTTCATAAGTAAGTTTTTCATCTTTTTCAAATGTTTTTTTAAGTTTTTCATTTGAGTCTAAAAATTTGTTCAACACAAAACGAATAGCACTTTTAAAACCTTCAAGATGAGTTCCACCGTCACGAGTATTGATATCATTTACATAAGTTCTAATATTTTCAGAATATGAATTATTATAATGCAAAGAAATTTCTGTAATGACATCATCTTTTGTTTCATTGATATAAATTGGCTGAGCAGGAACGACAGTTTTTCCACTATCAATATTGCTTACAAATTCGTTTATTCCACCAACAAACTGCAAAACTTCTTCTTTTGGATTTTCAAGTCGTTCATCACGAAAATAAATGATGATTCCTGAATTCAAAAATGCAAGTTCACGTAATCTGTCCTTTAAAACATCAAAATCATAAGTAGTTGTTTCTGTAAAAATAGTTTTATCTGCTTTCCATCGGATTGTAGTTCCGTGTTCGTCAGAATCACCGATAATTTCTACTTTTGTTTTAGGAACTCCTCTTTCATATTTTTGACGATAAATATGTCCGTTTAATTTTACAGTTGCTTCAAGCCAATCTGAAAGTGCATTTACACAGGAAACACCAACACCGTGCAAACCTCCAGATACTTTGTACGAACTTTTATCAAATTTTCCACCGGCGTGAAGTCTTGTTAAAACAAGTTCCAAAGCACTGATTTTTTCTGTCGGATGAATATCTACTGGAATTCCTCGTCCATTATCTTCTACACGAACAACATCATCTTTTTCCAAAGCAACAATTATTTTGTCACAATGACCTGCCATTGCTTCATCAATACTGTTATCTACAGTTTCATAAACAAGATGATGAAGACCTTTTGGACCTGTAGAACCAATATACATACCAGGTCGTTTTCGGACAGCTTCTAGTCCTTTTAAAACCTGAATATTACTTGCACTATAATCAGACATTTTTTTTCCTATTTTTTTAATTTGTGTTGATTTAAAATTAAGTCTGCAACGCACACTTTTATTCAAAAAATCTAAACTGAGTTTTATTTGAATTTCAAATAGAATTTTAAGATTTTAAAGATATCTACCCCACTAAATAAATATCTTTATAATAAGAATAAAATTAATTATAACCTTTTTACAATTAAAATTCTAGTGTTTTGAACTCAAACTAACATATATTAGTTTTTGCGTTATTAAAAAATATATCTTGAAGAAAAATAAAAACTTTAGGATAATAGGAATTATGTCTGAAAATATTTATAAAGAAGCATTTAAATATGCAATGGAAGAACTCCACAAACAATACATATCTCAAGAAAGAGAAAGTGAATTCATTTTTAATTTTAACGTTAATTATGTTGAAGACACAATTGATACGATAACTGTGTCTGTTGCTTCTTTATTTATGAAAACTCAAGTCACAACAAAAGGTTCTTTAAAAATTATTGAAAACAAACTTAAAGAAATCACAGGAATTGATAATTTAAAACTTGAATGTATTATAAAAAATGAAAATCTTTATAAACCAGAAGAATCAGATAATTCTGAAAAAGAAAATCAAACCATAAATCTTAATCATAAAAAAGAATCTGATGAAGAAAAAAATCCTTTAATCAAAAAAGTATTACCTGAAATTAATGTAAAAAAGTCTTTGGAAAAAGATTATCAAAATGAAGAAAACTCAGTTTCTGTGAATTCCAAAAAGAAAAAACATCCTCTTTTACAGGAAGAATATACTTTTGAAACATTTATTCCTGGTGATAACAGTAATTTTGCATACAACGCTTCCATAGCAGTTTCTAAAAATCCTGGAAAACAGTATAATCCTATTTTACTTTACGGTGGTTCTGGACTTGGAAAAACTCACCTTATGCAGGCGATTGGAAATTATATTTATAATCATAATGATGAGAAATTAAAAATCTGTTATGTATCAGCTGAAAGTTTTACAAATGAGTTTATTTTATCAACAAAAGAAGGAAACACAAATTCATTTAAAAATAAATACAGAAATCTTGATGTATTACTTCTTGATGATATCCACTTTTTACAAAACAAAGATGCTACTCAGGAAGAACTTTTCTACACTTTCAATGCACTTCATGAAAAACATGCACAAATGGTTTTTACATGTGACCGTCCTATCCGTGAAATAAAGAATATGGCTGAACGATTGATAAGTCGCCTTTCAAACGGTCTTTGTATTGATTTACAACCACCAAATTACGAAACTAGAGTTGCCATTTTACAGAAAAAAATTGAAATCATGGATAAAAGTCTTGATTTTGAGATTATAGAATACATTGCAAAAAATGTTGAAACTAATGTTCGCGAACTAGAAGCTGCTTTAAACAAAGTTTTTGGTTATGCTGATTTAATAGGTCAGAATCCAAGTATTGATATTGCAAAACATCTATTAAAAGATATCTTAAATTCAAATTTAAATGATAATGTGACTTTGGAAACTATACAAAAAGTTATTGCAGATAATTATAATATTACAGTTGCAAATCTACGTGGAAAAAGTCGTGAAAAAAAATTTGTCATTCCAAGACAGATTGCAATTTATATCAGCCGTGAATTAACTGAAAGTTCTTATTCAGAATTAGGTGAAGAATTTGGTGGAAAAGATCATTCTACAATTATGACTGCTTATAAAAAAATTTCAGAACAAATAAAAATAGATCCTACTTTGGAATCAAAAATTCAACTTTTAATTCGGGAGATAAAAGAATACAAAAAATAAAATTTCGACTTTCCAAAATATAATTTTTTACATTTAAAACTGAAATTTATTTTATATAAAAAATTGTGGATAATTTTAAAATAATTGATATTAAGTTGTGGAAAAAGTACTAAATTTTAAGTAATATGTGGATAAGTGGATAAATTGTTAAATATGAATAATGATTTATAAACATTTTAAATCTATATTCTATTTATAATTAGATGAGTTATCCACATATCCACAATCCTTATTATTACTATTACTAAATTTATAAAAATTTAATAATAATAAAGTGTGTGGATAATCAGGAGGAATACTAAATGAAATTTACATTTGATAAAGATGCTATGATTCACGAAATAGCAATTGCACAGGAAGTTATTTCAAACAAAAGTCCTATTTCAATTCTTTCAAATATTTTATTAATTGCAGAAAATAATTCTTTAACAATAAAGGCTACTGATTCAACTGTAAAATTTTCTACAGTAATTCCAATTGATATTCAGGAAGAAGGAAGAACCACACTTTATTGTGATAAATTTATGAGCATTCTTTCTTCTATTCCATCTGGAGATGTTGATTTTGTTCAGGAAGATATTGGCGTTACTATAAAACCTGTTTCTAAAAAAATCAAATTTCAATTAAAAAGTCAGGCAAGTGATAAGTTTCCAGAAATCGGTACTTCAGAGAATGTTCCTTTATTTGAGGTTCCTTCAAGTGAATTCAAAGAAATGATAAAAGAAACTATTTTTGCAGTTTCAGAAGACAGAAACAGATATTTTATGTCAGGTGTTTATTTTGCAAAAGATGGTGAAAGTCTTACAATGGTTGCAACTGATGGTAGAAGACTTTCATGTGACAGCAAAAATGATTTTGATGTTCCAGATTTTCAGTCTGCAATAGTTCCTATAAAAATATTAAGCTGTATTTTAAAAAATGCTCCGGATGAAGGAAATCTAAGTGTTGCTGTTATTGATAAATCTATTTTTATTAAATATGGAAATGTTGAATTTTCTTCAGTTTTGATTGATGGTCAATTTCCAAACTATAAAAAAGTAATTCCAGAAAATTTACAGTATTCATTCTCTGTAAATAAAGATGATTTGGATTCAGCTTTGAAAAGAAACTTTATCATGGTCGATAAAAAGACAGGAAGACTTATGTTTAATATTTCGTCTGGTATATTAAAAATTGTTTCACCTGAAACTGATATTGGTACTGTTGATGAAGAAATTCCTTGTGTTTATGACGGACCTGATGCTTCAATGAATTTAAATATAAATTCAATAACTGAGCCTCTTCGAGTGATTGATTCAGAAAATGTTTTATTTAATTTTAATATCAATGAATCGAAAGGTAGCAATGAAGTAAATATTACAAAAGCAATTATCATCAAATCTGATAAAGATTGTGATTATATTCATGTAGTAATGCCTTTGACATTCTAGGAAAAATGCCGTTTTTATATCAAACATTTTACAATTTTCGCAATTTAAAAAATGAAACCATTGACCTTTCTCCAAAAGAAATTTTTTTTGTTGGAGAAAATGGTCAGGGAAAAAGTAATATTTTGGAATCACTTTATTATGCGGCTTATGGAATTTCTTTTAGAACACATGTTGATTCTCAAATTGTAAAAAAAGGCGAAAAAAATTTTAGTATAAATTCTGTTTATAATGACAATGATGGCGTTCAAAAGATTTCAATTATTTTTGAAAACAATAAAAAAAGAATAGAAAAAAATGGAAAAAAAATTCAGGATAGAAAAGAACTGATTAATACAATTCCCTGTATTTTGTTTTGTCATGATGATATGAGATTTGCAACTGGTGAACCTGAATGCCGAAGATTTTTTATTGATCAATCACTGACTTTGTATGATTCAAGTTATATCGATGATTTGAGAAACTATAAAAAAATTTTGAAAAGTAGAAATCAAATATTAAAAAATCATGAATATCAAATGCTTGAAGTTTTTGATTCACAGCTTGCACAGTTTGGTCTTATAATTCAACAGAAAAGGAAAAAAACAATTTTTGAGTTTAATGAAATTTTTGGAAGAGTTTTTGAACAGATTACTGGAATAAACGGACTTTCAATTTCTTATCATCCTTCATGGAAAAAAGATGACGGAAATATAGATTTTGATTATATTTTAAATTACCTGAAACAGAATTCACAAAAAGACCAGACTTTTGAAACAACACTATCTGGACCTCATCGTGATAGAATTGATTTTGTGTTAAATCATCATCTTTTTGTTCCTACAGCTTCGACAGGACAATGCAGATTGATTTCTCTTTTACTCAGGGTAGCACAGGCAATTTTTTATTCCAGGGCTGTTGGAAAAAATCCTGTTCTTTTGATGGATGATGTTTTACTGGAACTTGATCCAAATAAGCGTGCTAAAATTACTGCAATGCTTCCAGATTATGAACAGCTTTTCTGTACATTTTTGCCAGGTGAACCTTATGAAAGATACAGAAAAGATGAAACAAAAATTTATAAAATATCAGAGGGAGAATGGTATGACTGAAAACAGAATTTTAAGTGCATCTGATTTAATGTCAAGATTTACAAATATTGATTTTTCCAAAAGTGACAGATTAACAAATGTCTGGAAAAAAGTTGTTTCAAAAATCAGCGTAACAAAATTTGAGAGTGAAAACAGTGAAAAAAGAATGCCTATAGGAGAAAGACTTGCAGGAAATACTAGAGTTGTAGATTTAAAAAATGGAATTCTTTTGATTGAAACTGATCATTCAGGATGGATTCAATATTTGCGTACTTATCAAAAATTTATTTTAAATGGACTTAAAAAAGAACTTCCAGATTTGAATATTTCGTCTCTTGCATTTAGACAGTCTGGTTCAAATGTAAATCTTTACAACAGTTATGAAGAGCAGATGAAAAATGAAAGTAAACAGTTTTATGAAAAAATAGAAAATCAGGAAAGAAAAATTGCAGATGAAACTATTAATAAAACTGAAAAAAATGACGAAAATGAAAATGAATGCACTTTACCGCCTGAAATGCTGGCAAAATTTGACAGTATTAGAAATAGTGTGTTGACCAATTCAAAATTTAAATGATATATTTTATTACTATTCATTTTTGGTTATAGTGAAAAAAAATTTTTTAAATATATAAAGGAGTACGTTCCATGAAAAGAACATATCAACCAAGTAAAGTAAAACGCAATAGAAAATTTGGATTCAGAGCAAGAATGGCTACAAAAGGTGGTCGTAAAGTTTTGGCTAGAAGAAGAGCAAAGGGACGCGCTAAGCTTTCAGTTGCAGACGAAAAGAAGAAATACTAATAATTAGGGATGGAAACAGACTTAATGAAAACGGGATTTTTTAAGCGTGAAGAACGGATAAAAAATCCCGCTGATTTTAAAAAACTGTTTAAAAGTGGAAAAAAGATAAGTATTCCAGGAGCAAAATTATTTTATCTTGAAAATAATTTTGGAATGAACAGAGTTGGTTTTCCTTTAATTCGTGGATACGGTAACGCAGTTGAAAGGAACTTATCAAAAAGGTACAGCCGTGAAGTCTATCGTTTAATAAAATCACATTTGAACACAGGATATGATATGCTTTTTCTTATTTATCCTGGAAATGACTCGTTCAGCTCGCGATGTGATCAAATTCGTTTATTGTGTCAAAAAGCAAATTTATTCAAGGAATAAGGTTTTAATTCAGATGAATTTTTTCAAGAAATTGAAAGATTTTTTATCACTTTTTCTTTGTTCATTGATTAAGTTTTATCAGAAATATATTTCTCCTTTGCATCGACCTTGCTGCAGGTTTACACCAACCTGCTCCGCTTATGCATTAGAAGCAATAAAAAAATATGGTCCTTTTAAAGGAACTTTTTTGGCAGTTAGACGCATTTTAAAATGTAATTCTTTTAATGAATGCGGATATGATCCTGTTCCTTAAAATAATTGCATTCAAAAAGAAAAATTATTTTGAAAACAAAAATTAATTCTTCATTTGATTTAGAAAAAAACTTGCGGAATTATTTTATGCTTTCAGATTTGCCGCATTCGCGGAGTGTTATGGGAGACTCAATTGGATAAAAATTTAATTTGGGCTATTGTTCTTTCCACTGTTGTGGTTATTGCATCATATTTGTTTATTCCTATGTTTATGGGAAAAAAAAATGTTCCTGAAGTTCCTGAAACTGTTTCTGAACAGCCAGAAGAACTAAATTTAGAAAAAACAGAATTTGAAGGTGAAAATAATTCTTTTGAAATTGCAGAATCTGCAGAAAATGAAGATGAACAGTCATCTGTAACTTTGAATGAAGAAACATTTACAATTGTTACAGATAAAGTTGAAGTAGTTTTGACAAATAAAGGTGGTGATATTATAAGTTACAAACTTAAAGATCACCTAGATATGGATACAAATGAAGGAGTTCAGCTTTCTGATAATGTGTCTGAAATAAACAGAACATGTGCATTATCATTTGGACCTGCAGGAAATTCAATTGTAAATGAAGTTTTTGAAACTGAAAAAATTGATGATTACACATATTTTTTCAAAAAAAATCTTACAGTAAACGGGCAAAAAATTTCACTTGGAAAAAAATATTCATTTAAACCTGGTGAATATGTTTTCAAATTAGACATTATGATTCATACTTATGACAAAAATGGTTTGAATATAGATAATGCTTCTTATACTTTGAGAACTTCTCCTCAGATTGGACCTCATTACAATCCAAAACAGAATAAATATGAATATCGTCAGTTTGTAACTTACAACGGAAGTAAGTATAAAAAAATCAATTTGGGTAATGAACAGTTTAAAAAGAATGACAAAGACAGTATATGGACGGGAATTGCCGGAAAATACTTTATTGAACTTGTTGTTCCTTCTTCTCCAGAAAAAATCAACGCTACTTATTATTCAACTAAAATTGAAGTTAATGATTATGCAAATGCTCAAGGTTTAGTGGAAAGAAAAGCATTCAGTGAAAGTGATATTTCAGATACTTACTATATGTATTTTGGTCCTCGTGATGATAAAGAATTGAAACGCTATAATGTTGCAGAAAACAACGCATGGGGTCTTGGTGGAAAAAAACTTTCAGAAGCTTTACAGACAAGCGGATGGCTCAACTGGCTTGAAAAAATCTTGAAGTTTGTGATGGAAATTCTTTATAAAATCATTCCAAACTGGGGTGCCACAATCATTGTGATGACACTTCTTTTAAAGATTGTACTCTTCCCTCTTTCAAAGAAACAGTCTCTTGGAACTTTGAAAATGCAGCAGGTTCAACCAAGAATGGCTGCAATTCAGGAAAAATATAAAGATGATCCAAAACGTCTTCAGCTTGAAACTCAAAAACTTTATCAGGAAACTGGTTATAATCCTGCAAGTGGTTGTTTACCAATGATTTTCCAGTTTCTTGTAATTTTTGCAATGTATAATCTTTTTAATAACTATTTTGAATTCCGTGGAGCTATGTTTATTCCTGGTTGGATTCCAGACTTGTCATCAGGAGACAGCATTTTTACGTTGAATTTCAATATTCCTTTGCTTGGAAATCAAATTCGCCTTTTGCCTGTAATTTATGTTGGAACTCAGCTTCTTTCTGGAAAAATTACACAATATGGTCAGCCTGCAACAGGACAAACAGGTTCAATGAAATTTATGATGTACGGTATGCCTTTGATTTTCTTCTTCATGTTCTACAATGCACCTGCCGGACTTTTGCTTTACTGGCTCACAAGCAATGTTTTGCAGATTGTTCAGCAATTAGTTATCAATAAATTAATGAAAGAAAAACGTGAAGAAATGAATGGCAATCAGAATAATAAAAAACTGTCACCAAAAGCAAAATCCAAAAATAGAAAATAAAAAACGAGGTAAATATAAATGAAATACGAATTCGAAGGTAAAAATGAAAAAGAAGCAATTGAAATTGCTGCAAATGAACTTGGACTTGAAAGAGACCAATTTGATGTAGAAATTCTTGAATCTCAAAAAAATTCACTTTTCAAAAAAGGATATGTAAAAATCAGAGTTCATGTTCTTGAAGAAAATAAAGGTTCAGAGAATTATAATAATGAAACAGAAAATTTTTCAAAAATCTATGATAATCCTCTTCCTCAAGGTGAATTTGAACAGAAAATCATAGAATTTATTCAGAATATTATTGAAAAGATGGGATATGATGTAAAAGTAAGTATTTCATTTAGAGAAGATAAAAAGTTAAACATCAAACTTGAATCTTCTTATTCTTCAATTTTGATTGGAAGGAAAGGTAAAAATCTTGATGCTTTGCAGCTTTTGGCAAATATTTATGCTGGAAGACTTGGTCACGAAGAAATCAGAATTATTTTGGATACAGAAAATTATAGAATCAGACGTGAAGAAACTTTGGTAAGACTCGCCTACACTACTGCAGACAAAGTTCGTTCATCAAAAAAATCAATTTTGCTTGAACCAATGAATCCATTTGAAAGACGACTTATTCACACAACACTTAATGATATTCCAGATGTTGAAACAAAAAGTGAAGGCGAAGGTGTTTACAAACAGGTTCGCGTAATTTATAAAGGAATCCGCTGATGAAAAACTTAAAAAAAATCTTTGCTGTTTCAATATTTTTGGGAATTTGTTTTTGCCTTTTTGCTGAAAATCCAAAAATCAAAGAACTTGTGGATGAAAAATATTACGAAAAGCTTGTAAAAGACGGTTCAATCACAATCTATCGTGATGATGGATCGTCTGATTATCTTTTGCTTCCAAAATCAGAATATGCTGAGCAGATAAAAAAGTGCAAAATCGCAAAAGAAAAAAAGAATTATCCTTTTGTTTATGAAGCTTTATACATTCTGAATAAAAAAGATCTTATAAAATCTAGCAATTCATCAGCTGAAAATCTTGATATTACAGATGTTTCAAGAATTTGCCGTTCTGTTTCTAAAATGCAGGGAATGAAATATTATTCAACTACAAAGAAAAAAGAAATGGTTTTGTATGAAAAAGCATACATGATTGCAAATGAAAACAGCAAAGAACCGATTCCTGATAAAAATACTGGAAATGCAGACGGTCAGGTTTCTTATTCATATCAGGATGACAGTAGTTTTGGACCAAACAGATATAAACTCTGCTATTTTCAAAATGAAAACCAGCTTTTAGCACAGTTTAATCTTGTTGATGTGATGGGATTAGGACCTTTTAAAGCGATTTATCCTGGAAAATTTATCAATAATATTTTGGTAATTGATTGCGGAGAAGACTTTTTGCTTTATTTATGTACAGATTTAGACAGTGTTAAATTTCCTGGCATAAAAGGTCAGATTGTAGATTCCATGACAACTCGAATGGATGCAATCTACAAATGGTTTATTACTCAGTTCTAAATTAAAAAATAAGGATAGATAATTTATGAAAGTGATAAAAAAAATTTTAATTGGATTATTGTTGAGTTTCACTGTACTTTCCAGTGCAGCTTGTGAAGCAAAATCGAATTCAAAGGGGAAACAAATGGAAATTTTAAATGGAAAAGACGGACTTTATGCTGTGTTAGAAACAGAAAAAGGCACAATTGTTTTGAATTTATTTTATAAAGAAACACCTATGACGGTTACAAACTTTGTAGGTCTCGCTGAAGGAACTTTGGATGCTGCTAAAGGAAAACCATTTTATGATGGCTTGAAATTTCACCGTGTTATTGCAAATTTTATGATTCAGGGTGGAGATCCAAAAGGAAATGGAACTGGAGGACCTGGTTATAAATTCCCAGATGAATTTGTTGACGGTTTAATTTTTGATAAACCAGGAAAACTCGCAATGGCAAACTCAGGAACAGATACTAACGGAAGTCAATTTTTTATCACACATGTTCCAACAGACTGGCTCAATTATAAACATACAATTTTTGGTGAAGTAGTAACAGGTCAGGAAGTGGTTGATTCAGTAGAACAGAATGATACTATTAAATCATTAAAAATTGTAAGACAAGGTAAAGAAGCTCAAGAATTCAGTGCCACACAGAAAGATTTTGACAAATTGATTGAAGCTCAAAAAAAATTGAATGAAGAAAGAGAAGCAAAAAAAATGGCAGCGGTAATTGAAGGCTGTGAAAAAACTGATAACGGCATCTTTTATAAAATCGAAAAGAAAGGAAACGGAAAAAAAGTTGGAAGTGGAAAAAAAGTTTCTGTTGAATATAAAGGATATTTAGTAGACGGAACTTTGTTTGATGCTTCAAAAGGTTTCCACCCTCAGGGACACGAACCTTTGGAATTTACAACTGGTGCAGGACAGATGATTAAAGGTTTTGATCAGATGGTACAGGAAATGGAATACGAAGAAACACGTCATATGGTTCTTCCTCCAGAACTTGCATATGGACGTCAGGGATATCCAGGAGTAATTCCAGGAAATGCCTATATTTGTTTCGATGTTAAAGTCGTAAAATAAAAAAAGAATTTCAACATCTGCTGTTAATATATTGTCATTTATAAAATGTATAATTAAGGCAGATGCTAAATTCCCGGGAGAATCTTATGAAAACAGTTGTCATATATGAATCTGGAACAGGTTTTACAAAACAATATGCACAGTGGATTAGTGAAGAATTGCATTGTGATTGTGTAAACCGCAAAAAAATTTCTAAAAAAGAAATTTTGAACTATGACAGAATCATCTATGGCGGCTGGATTTTTGGCGGACAGATTATGGGCTTAAAAGAAATAAGAGAAATTTCCAGTCCGTTTGCCGTATTTGCAGTTGGCTGTTCACCGTCAAATTTTGAAGAAGTTACCAATCAAATAAAAATAATGAATACAGTCGGTCTTGAAAATCAGATACCGTTTTTTTATCTGGAAGGCGGACTTCATTTTGAAAAACTCGGATTTTTCAAGAAATTTATACTCAAAGCAATCAAAAAAGTGGTAAATCAAAAAATTGAAAAAACGCGGCAGGAAGAATTTATGGCTCAAAATCTTGCAACAAGTTTTGACCATTCAGATAAAACACAAATAAAAGAGTTGGTTGATTATTGCAATAATCATTAATTTTTATTCGCCGTGAACTTCGTCAAGCAAGGCTTCATACAGAACCATAAAATCCCTGTTAGATTTTCTAAGTGACAGAGCAATTCGTTTTGCAATCTTATAAATAACGCGATACCCCAAAAGAGGAATTTTATCGCACAAAGATTTAAAACTGTTTCCGTCAATGCACAAAGTTTTGCAGTTTTCAATGGCAATCACCGAAGCAGAACGTTTATCTTTATCAATCAGGGCAACTTCACCAAAAAAAACATTCTGTGCGGCATTCAAATTCACCACCGCAAACTGTTCATTACTAGGCGTATTCCTGCGAACCTGCACACTCCCCTCGTACAAAATGTAAAGAACATCGCCAATATCGCCTTCCTGAATGATAATGTCGCCGGCAGCAAAATTTCTAGTTTCCAAAATCTGACAAATTTCACTTAAAATCTCAAAATCATCAGGGTTATTTATGTTAAAATCAGAAAATAATTCAACTTTCGATAGTTTTTCAATAATTTCGTTATTCACCTGCATTTTTTACCTCTTCTTAAACATTTGGGCGTTACGGCTAAAGCCGTCGGCGCTTTCGTGGCTCGGTAACCCTCGGCGTCCTCGCTCGCTTTGCTTCGCTGCGGTCGCTGCCTTCGGCACCAACTACAGTGCCTAACGCGTTTAACAATACTAAAATGAATTTCCATGAATAAAAATTGCTTTTGCATTTTTTGGAATAATATAATCATCTTTTGGAGCGAAGACAGGTAGATTGCTTTTTAAAGATTTTACTTTTTTTAGATTATTTACTACTTCTTCTACGTTAGGATTTTTTTGAGCTTCTGCTAGAGCTTCCTTTCTGCGAGAATAAAAATTTCCAGTATTTTCCAAAAGTCCAATCAAAATATCACTTGTGTTCAAGGAAAGCCTGTATTCTCCATAATTGTTTCCCACAAATTTTGATGGAATATCGCAAATCAAAATTCCGCTATCGTTTTCTTCGGAAATCAATTCACGTAAAATGTGACTCATTCCCTTCCCGCTTGAAGCTTGAATCAAGAGATTCTGACCATAATCAGCAGAAAGAATGATTTCATCACAATGAGCCAAAGAAAGATGTTTTTCAAATTTCGAATCAATTATTTCAGCAACACAATAAATTTTTGGATTCAGATTTTTTATCGTTATTACAGCAAGAACAGTTCTAGAATCAGTTTCCAGGTTTGAAAAGTTTTCAGAATTATCAGCGAGAACAAGTGCACGTTCAGCTGTTTTTATCTGAGATTTTAAAAGTGTGTCTTCATCTGTAAAATCGCCGTGAATATAATTTATATTTTTAAAACGGGAATCAGCCTTAATTTTTTCCATTTCATTTTGCGAAGAATTATTCAAAAGAATGATTTTTTCTGGTGGAATTTCGGGATTTGCCAACAAAATGCCTTCGAGAATGCGTTCAAAGTTTGGTTTCCATCCGCAGATTAAAAAGTGATTTTTTATTTTATTCATTTTTAAAAGACCTCTATCTTTTTTTTGCTGTCTGTCAAACAAAAAAGAAGCAAATTTTCCAGAAAGAGCACCAAAAAGTGCAACTCCTGCAAGAAGTAAAATCATTGCGGAAGTTCTTCCAAGAACTGAGTGTGGCGTGATATCACCGTATCCAACTGTTGTGATTGTAACTAAAGTGTACCAAATTGCATCGAAAAGTGTGTTAATAGATGAGTTTGTTTTTTGTTCGGATAAAAAAATTATTAACATCAAAACTGTAAATGCTAAAATTGTTAAAAATGAAACAATTACAAATTTTGATGTTAAAATTTCAAAAAGACGAGTAATGAATCTTCTATTCTTTTTGTTTTGTTTCTCTCCCATTTTGATTAAAATATGAGATTACAATTATTCGACAACTTCAAAATCATCTTTTGTTGCACCACAAACAGGGCAAACCCAATCTTCTGGAAGCTGGTCAAATGGAGTTGTTTCCAAGCTGTCGTCATAAACATAACCACAAAGTTTACAAACATGTTTCATAAAATCCTCCTAGAAAAACCGCTTAAAAAAGTGGCAAAAAATATCAACTGATTATCTTCCCCATGTGAGAATCAAATCGTAGTTATCTTCGCGAACTTCAAAATATGCATTTGCTTCGTTACAAACTGTGCAGAAATCTGGAGCTTTTGGTCCAACGGCAATATGACCGCATTTTAGACATTCCCATACTTTGATTTCGCTTTTTTTCAATTGTGCAGAAGAATCTTCGTCTTTTAAAAGTGAACGATATCGTTCTTCGTGTCGTTTTTCTATTTCTGCAATAGCACGGAATTTTGCTGCAAGTTCTGCAAATCCTTCTTTTTCTGCAGTTTTTGCAAAACCATCATACATATCTGTCCATTCGTAGTTTTCACCGTCAGCGGCTGCATTCAAATTCGAAGTTGTATCTCCGATTCCGCCGAGTTCTTCAAACCACATTTTTGCGTGCTGTTCTTCGTTGTTTGCTGTTTTTGCAAAAATGTCTGCAATTTTATCTAAACCTTCCTTCTTTGCTACAGCTGAAAAATAAGTGTACTTGTTTCTAGCTTGAGATTCACCTGCAAAAGCTGTCTGCAAGTTTTTTTCAGTCTGTGTTCCTTCATATTTATTCATTTTGTGTCCTCCTGAATTATTTATATTTAATTAAAATTTTCTACACCATCCAAATCGAGAGTTGCAAACAAATCATCGATAGTTTCCCGTCTGCGAATCTGTTTAAAAGTACCATCTGGACGCATCAAAACTTCTCCGCATCGCAATTTTCCATTATAGTTAAAGCCCATTGCTCGTCCATGAGCTCCTGCATCGTGGATTATCAAATGATCACCCATTTGGATTTTTGGAAGTGATCTTTGAACGGCAAATTTATCACAATTTTCGCAAAGAGAACCAACTACATCATAAACTTGAGTTTTTGGTTCATTTTCTTTGCCGCTAACTGTGATTTCGTGATAAGCACCATACATTCCAGGTCGCATCAAATCAGCCATGCAGGAATCTACAGCGATATATTCTCTGTAAATATGTTTTTCATGAATTGCAGTGGTGATAAGCCATCCATAAGGTCCTGTGATAGGTCTTCCACATTCCCAATAAATTTCCATAGGGTCAAGATTTGCTGGAATAAGAATTCTGTCATATTCTTTTTTTATTCCATCTGCAACATAATCATAATCTACAGCTTTTTGATCCGGACGGTAAGGAATGCCAAGTCCGCCACCCAAATCAACAAACTCAATACGAACTCCAGTTTTTTCTTTGATTTCGGCACAAAGTTCAAACAAAAGTTTTGCTGTGTCTATGAAAAAGTCTGGATTTAATTCATTTGAAGCAACCATTGTGTGCAAACCAAAATGCTTTACTCCTTCATCTTTACAGATTTTGTAAGCCTGAATTATCTGTTCGCGTGTAAGTCCATATTTTGCTTCTTCAGGTTTTCCAATAATGGAATTACAGCCCTGTTTATCGTTTCCAGGATTGTAACGGAAACAGATTGTTTCAGGGAGTTTACCGATTGTTTTTTTCAAAAATTCTATGTGAGTTAAATCATCAAGATTTATGATATTTCCGTTCTCATAAGCATATTTATATTCTTCTGCAGGAGTTTCGTTTGAAGTAAAAATAACTTTATTACCAAGAATTCCTGATTTTTTGGAAAGAATCAATTCTGATAAAGATGAACAGTCTGCACCGCATCCTTCTTGAGCGAGAATTTTTAAGATGTAAGGATTTGGACAGGCTTTTACAGCAAAATGTTCTCGAAAAACAGGAAAAATGCTAAATGCTTTTGTAAATTTCTGCATATTTTCGCGAATTGCTTTTTCATCATAAAGATAAAAAGGTGTTGGAAACTGACTGATTAAATCATCTAACTGTGCTTTTGATAAAGGAAAATTCGAACTCATAAAACCACCTCTTTTATTATTATAACGTAAATATATTGTTTAAATCAAATGTGTAGCAATGTTTTTGTGATAAATAAAGAAAAAGAATTGAAAACTTGTAGAGATTCTTATTGTCAAATATTTAGGATTTTTTACGAATAATAAAAATAAGAGAAAAATATTAGTGAAAAAAAATAAATTTAGATGTATCATATAAAGAAAAGAAAAATTTTGGAGGATTTATAAATGCGTATTAAATCTGTTTTTTCGCATAGTTTTGAAAAATATGGAAAAGTTCTTTCTGGTTACGATGTTTCTGATTTGTTGAAGAAACTTGACGAAACAACACAGAAACCAGAAAATGCTGTTATTTATGAGCCAACTGATGCAGGTTTGGAAAGTTTGCCTATTTTTAAGGAACTTTCTGTAAATGCTTACGGTGGAATGCCTATTCAGATTGGATATTGTAATGGAAATAACACAAAATTGAATTGTCTGGAATATCATCGTGGTTCTGAATTGAATATTCCATCAAATGATATTGTACTTTTGCTCGCTCCTTTGCAGGCTGTGAAAAATGGAAAACTGAATACTGCTTGTGTTGAAGCTTTCTTTGTTCCAAAAGGAACTGTTGTGCAAGTTTACGAAACTACTTTGCATTATGCTCCATGCAATGCAGTTAATTTTGGTCAGGTAAGTAAAGAAGGATTTAGAGTAATAATCGTTCTTCCAAAAGACACAAATACTGCAAAACCTGAAATCGAAGAAAAAAATCTTGAAGACAAACTGCTTTGGGCTAAAAACAAATGGCTTATTGCACATCCAGATTCAAATGAAGCTAAAAACGGTGCTTTTGTAGGACTTTCTGGTATTAATATCGATTTGGCTTAGTTTTGTAAAAAACAACAGACTTCCCCTTTTTGATTTGGGAAATCTGTTGTTTTTTATTCTTGCGACCAAAATAAATCGTTGAGTGTAACTCCCAAAACCCGACAAATATTTATGCAGAGATTAATGGATGGATTGTAATCTCCGTTTTCTATTGCATTTATAGTTTGTCTGGAAACTTCAACTTGTTTTGCAAGTTCTTCCTGCGACATATCCTTTAGTGCTCTTGCAGCTTTTAGTTTTAAGTTTTTCATTTGCAACTTCCTGTTTAAAACTTGTTTATTTTGGTCTAATTTCGAGCATTAGATTTTAAACTGTGGCAAGGATTGTAAGGGCTGGCGAAGCCAGTTCCGAAGCGTAGCGAAGGAATGAAGGCGCTTTGACGCCGGAACCCTGAAAAGCCTGTTTTTTGCGAAGCAAAAAGCCACCCAAAATATAAAAACTCGAAACACTGATTTTATTATAGATGGATTATAATCACGCTTCCATATCAGTTTTTTTATCTTTACAGATTTTTATAATAAGATTTATTGTGATTATTAAAAGCATAATTGCCGCAAAAAGATTTGTAAAAGGTGTTCCTAAAAGTCCGTCCTCTGTGACAGCTTTGTTAATTCCGCCATTTATAAAAAATATAATAATATTTACAATAGCTGCGATGATGATAAAAATGATAAAACGAGTCTTTTTGTTTGCTTGTGTAAAATACGCATCATTCCAGATACAAGTGACAGCAAAGGCTGTAATTCCGGCTATTAATCCGCAGAAATTCCATAAAGCTGGAGTCATAAAAAGTGTTCCAAATGAAATATCGATGCACATTGTCAAAATTTGCCAGAAACATAAAACTGTAAAACCAATCATGCTGGCTTTTCCACGTGCAGCTATTTGTCTTTCATCATATTCAAATTGTTTTTTGCTTTTTTTAAGTAATTTTACACTAACAAGGCGAATAATGAAACAGACAATAAAAACTAATAATAAACCGACAACAAATCCAATTGCAAAAAAAGGTGATTTTTCCATAATAATAAACTCCAATGATTAAAAAAAGTTTGAAAGGTTTTGCATACGATTCTTTCAATATAGAAAAATATAATATTTGTTAGATAATAAGTCAAGTAAATTAGACAAAAAGTAACAAAAAAAATAATGCAGAATAATAATTAAAAAATGAATTAGAAATGCAAGGTCTGTCCCCTTTTAAACAAGGTCTGTCCCCTGTTAAATAGTTTTCCAAGGTTTTATAAAAGATTTAAGTTTTTTATGAGTTTTTTTGATAAAACAATTATGTTAAAACCTAAAGTGAGGTTAGTTGTTTGCTTTGTAAATGAAGTATTGTTGTTTTTCATTATGACTTTTTGGAGAACGCAGGAAAATATAAAATATCTTGGAAAAAATTCGTTTGCGCATGACAAAAATTAAATTACATGTAAAAATCAATGATTGACAATTGTGGGGAAAAATTATAAAATATTTATCAAATTATGAAAACTTTATTGGCTGGAACTTATGCGTTTTTCTCTTTTGAGGCTTTTTCCTTTTGCAGTTGCATGGAAATTGACAGATAAGGTGTAGAAAGCGAAAATCGTAAAAACAAGTTTTAGTTTTGAAAATAAACAGAAAGCGGTTCTATTCTTTATCTGGAATGGAGCCGTTTTTTTTTGCAAAAAAATGTTTTGGAGTGATTATGACTGAATTGGAAATTGCCAGAAGCGGAATTAATGAAATTGATGAAAAAATGGCAGAACTTTTTGAAAAGCGAATGAACCTTGTTGTTCAGGTTGCGAATTATAAGCAGAAAAATGGAATGCAGGTTTTTGACTCCACTCGGGAAAAACAGGTTATTGACAGGTGTGTTCAATACATAAAAAACATTGATTTACAGCCTTATTATGTTCAGTTTATTCAGCATCTGATGGATATTTCAAAAAACTATCAGCATAAGCTTTTGGAAGGTGCAAAAGTTGCATACAGTGGAATTGAAGGTGCGTTTGCAAATATTGCTGCTAAAAAAATTTTCCCTGACGCTGTCTTAGTTCCTTACGGCAATTTTGAAGCTGCTTATGAAGCGGTAGAAAACGGTGAATGTGATGTTGCTGTTCTTCCCATTGAAAACAGTTATGCTGGTGAAGTTGGTCAGGTCAGCGATTTAATGTTTATGGGAAAGCTTTATGTGAATGGTGTTTATTCTCTGAAAGTTTCGCAAAATCTTTTAGGTGTAAAAGGTTCAAAAATAGAAGATATTCGTTGCGTAATCAGTCATAATCAGGCTTTGGAACAATGTGAAAAGTTTATACAAAATCACAATTGGGAAACTAAATCATTTTGCAATACTGCCCGTGCAGCAAAAGAAGTTGCTGAAATGGATGATAAAACTATTGGTGCCATTGCAAGTGCTGAAACGGCCAAAATTTATGGGCTTGAAGTTTTGGCTTCAAATATTAATGAGAATTCTTCTAATACTACTAGATTTGCTGTTTTTTCTAAAGTGCAGGAAGAAATCATCACAAAAGAAGATTATGGTACTTTCATTATGATGTTTGTGGTGAAAAATGAATCAGGTTCGCTTGTGAAAGTGCTCGATGTAATTGGAAAGCACGGTTTTAACATGAGGGTTGTGCGTAGTCGTCCTTTAAAAGATTCTCAACGAGAATATTATTTTTATGTTGAAGCGGAAGGAAAACTTTCTGCGGATAATTCACAAAAAATGTTGAAAGAAGTTGCTGAAAAATGCCAGATGCTTAAAGTTTTGGGTTCGTATAATCTGGATAAAAAATTACATTAATTTCTGGTGGTGAAAAAAATGAAAAATACACTTGGTGAAAATTTTTCTGTGACTATTTTTGGTGAAAGTCATGGTCCATATATTGGAGTGGTTTTGGATGGAATTGCTCCTGGCATTGATGTGAACAAAGATTTTATTAATCATCAGCTTGATTTGAGGCGGCCAAGCGGAAAAATTTCTACAAAAAGGGTTGAAACCGACGAATTTATTCTGGCAAGCGGTGTTTTTAATGATAAAACAACTGGAACTCCGCTCACTATTTTGATTCCAAATTCTGTGCAGCACAGCAATGATTATGAAAAAACTGCAACTTTAGCTCGTCCAGGTCATGCTGATTACACAGCAAATGTAAAATATCATGGTTTTCAGGATTTTCGCGGTGGTGGTCATTTTAGCGGCAGAATAACGGCGGCTCTTGTGGCGGCTGGTGGAATCATTATTCCTGAACTTGAAAAAAAAGGGATAAAAATTGGCACGCACATTAAAAGTCTTGGTGGAATTCAAGACAGAAGTTTTGGAGACTATCAGAAAGATATTGATTTTTTGGGTGGCACATATTTTCCTGTTCTTGATTCTGATAAATCTGATCAGATGAAAACTCTAGCTGAAAAAATTGCTGCTGAGGGAGACAGTGTTGGCGGTGTTTTAGAATCTGTAATTGTTGGAATGCCTGCTGGCGTGGGTGAACCTTGGTTTGGAACTTTGGAAAGTGAACTTTCTTATGCGCTGTTTAGCATTCCCGCTATCAAAGGTGTTCAGTTTGGTGATGGTTTTGATATGGTTGATTCACGAGGAAGCGAATTCAATGATTCTTTGCAGATTGTTCAGGAGAATGGAAAATCGAAAGTTATCACAAAAACTAATCATAATGGAGGTATTAATGGCGGTATTTCAAACGGAATGCCGATTTTATTCCGCTGTGCTGTAAAACCTACTCCTTCGATTTATAAAACTCAAGATACTATTGATATGTCCAAAAATGAAAATGCAAAACTTAATATTCAGGGGCGTCATGATCCAGCAATTATTCATCGTGCGAGAATTGTCGTTGACAGCGTTGTTTCATTTGTGATTTATGATGCGCTTGCCGGTCGCTTTGGAACTGATTTTTTTGGTGAAAAAGGGAATTTCTGGAGGAAAGATTAATGGAATATGGATTAATTGGTGAAAAATTAGGTCATAGTTTCTCAAAAGACATTCATAATCTGATAGGTGATTATGATTATCAGCTAAAAGAGATTCCTCGTGATGCTCTTAATCAGTTTATGGAAAAAAAGGATTTTAAAGCGATTAATGTTACAATTCCTTACAAACAGGATGTAATTCCTTATCTTGATTTTATTGATGATGCTGCAAAAGCGATTGGAGCAGTTAACACAATCGTCAATAAAAATGGCAAACTTTTTGGATATAATACTGATTATTACGGAATGAAAGCTTTATTAGACAAAATTGGCATTGAAATTTCTGGAAAAAATGTGTTGATTTTGGGAACTGGAGGAACTTGCAAAACGGCTTCGGCATTAGTCAAAGATTTGGGTGCAAAAAGCATTTTCATAGTGAGTCGTCATGCTGGCAGTTTGGAAAATGGAGTTCCTGTCATTTCTTATGATGAAGCTTTGTCTAAAATTGAAACTAATGTAATTGTAAACACAACTCCATGCGGAATGTTTCCAAAAGGTGATGAAAAACCTATTTCTCTAGAAAATTTTACAAATCTGGAAGGTGTTGTGGATGCAATTTACAATCCAAACAGTACGGAATTGATTTTGGAAGCAAAAAATCGTGGATTAAAAGCAGAAGGCGGACTTTTTATGCTTGTGATGCAGGCTGTAAAAGCGGCAGAATTCTTTTTTGGAAAGACTGTTGATAAACAAAAAGCGGTGGAAATTTTTTCTACGATTTTGGGAAGAAAAGAAAACATTGTGTTAGTGGGAATGCCTTCTTGTGGAAAAACAACGGTCGGTAAACTTATTGCAAAAATGACGCAAAGGGAATTTATAGATTGTGATGTTGAGCTTGTAAAAAAAGAAAACCGTCAGATTTCTGATATTTTTGCTCAGGATGGCGAAGAATATTTTAGAAATCTTGAAACACAAGTGATAAAAGAAATTTCTCAAAAAACAGGATGTGTGATTTCTACAGGCGGTGGCGCAGTTTTAAAAGAAGAAAATATTCACAGTTTAAAGAAAAACGGCAGAATTTATTTTATCAATCGTCCTTTACAAAAACTTTTGCCAACAAGCGACAGACCTACAGCAAATAGTGCTGACAAAATCAAAAAACTGTTTGAAGTGCGTTATCCAATCTATAAAGCGTGCGCAGACGAAATTATTGATGCAAATGATTATCCTGATAATGTGGCAAAAAAAATAATCAAAAAAGCAGGATTGGAAAATGATTGCAAAAACTTGAAAAAGGCTCAAAATTCTTCAGAAAATGATGAAAAAATGCAGGATATTGCGGTTTTTGAGGGAAAAAGTGTCGCAAAAGGTGCAATTAAAGCTCCTCCGTCAAAAAGTCTTGCACACAGAATGCTCATTTGTGCGGCTTTGGCAGAAGGGGAAAGTCACGTAACGAATGTCGATTTTTCGCAGGATATTCTGGCAACTCTTGATTGTATAAAGCAGCTTGGTGCAAAAGTAGAGGTTTTTGATGATTCAGTAAAAATTTGTGGGACGGAAAACATTGTTTTGGACTCTAAAACTTGTTTTGATTGCAGGGAAAGCGGAAGCACTTTGCGGTTTTTTATTCCAATGGGAATGATTTTTGCAAAACCTGGTGAAAAAATCACTTTCACTGGCAGTAAAGTTTTGATGACGCGCCCTCTTTCGATTTATGAAAATTTGTGCGAAAAAAGCGGAATTTTGTTTGAAAAAAAACAAACTGAAAATGGCGGAAAACTTGAGATTTCGCGGAAAAATCTTAAAAAGTCAGTTGAGAATGACAAAAAAACTTACGAATTTGGGTTAAAACCAGGAATTTTTGAAATTCCTGGCGATATAAGCAGCCAGTTTATTACAGGACTTTTGTTTGTGTTGCCTCTTCTGGAGGGGGACAGTGAAATTAAACTGACAGGTTCTGTAGAAAGTCGTTCTTACATAAACTTGACGATTCAGGCGATGCGCGATTTTGAAGTAAAAGTTGCATGGAAAGACGAAACGACACTTTTTGTGAAAGGAAATCAAAAATATATTGCAAAAAATGTTGCGGTAGAAGGTGATTATTCGAATGCTGCTTTTTTGGACGTTTTTAATTTTATTGGTGGAAATGTTCAGGTTTTAGGATTGAATGAAAACAGTCTGCAGGGTGACAAAGTATATAAAACGATGTTTGAAAGTTTGAAAAACGGTTGTCCTGTTTTGAACATTTGTGATTGTCCTGATTTGGGACCGATTTTGTTTGTTGTTGCTGCATTTCACAATGGAGCAACTTTTACTGGTACAAAACGACTTGCTATTAAGGAAAGCAACCGCGGAAAAATTATGTGCGAGGAACTCGCAAAATTTGGTGTAAAATCTGAATATTCTGAAAACCAGATTGTGATTAAAAAAAGCAAGATTTGTGAACCAAAAGAAATGCTTCTTGGTTACAATGACCACAGAATTGTTATGGCGCTTTCGACATTGCTTTGTGTGACTGGCGGAAAAATCAACGATGCACACGCAGTTAGTAAAAGTTATCCTGGATATTTTGACGACATTTCAAGTCTTGGAGTGAAGGTTGAAATATTGTAAAAACGTGAGCGCTGGGAGCCCCTGCGAAGCAGTCCACTGGACTGAGCGAAGCGAGGGAAGCGGATGAGCGTTAGCGAAGGGCGGACATAGCGACCCGAAGCGTAGCGGAGGAGCACGTCCTTGTTATTAATTTTGTATTAATATTGAAAAAAAAATGAAAAAATAAGGAGTTTTTTTACTATGAATATGGATTTTGAAAGAAGGCTGGCTATTCCGGCTGAGGTTAAAGAGCAATATCCTGTGACTGGAAAAGTCAGCAAAATTGTGGAAGAAAAGCGTAACGAGATTAAGGCTGTGTTTGAAGGCAGGTCTGATAAAATGATTTTGATTATCGGACCTTGTTCTGCAGATAATGAAGATGCGGTTTTGGATTATATGAATCGTCTTGTGTCTGTGCAGGAAAAAGTTGCAGACAAAATTCTGCTTGTTCCTCGAATTTACACGAACAAACCTAGAACTACTGGAGAAGGTTATAAAGGAATGCTTCATCAACCTGACCCTGAAGCAAAACCTGATTTGTTTAAGGGAATTGTTGCCTGCCGCCGAATGCATATGCGTGCTGTGGAAGAAACTGGTTTTGTTTTTGCGGACGAAATGCTTTATCCTGAAAATTATCAGTATCTTGATGATATTTTGGGTTATGTTGCGGTAGGAGCGCGTTCTGTGGAAGACCAGCAGCACCGTTTGACTGCGAGTGGAATTGAAGTGCCTGTTGGAATGAAAAATCCTACAAGCGGTGATTATTCTGTTATGCTTAATGCTATTCTGGCTGCCCAGCATCAACATTCTTTTATTTATCGTGGTTGGGAAGTTCGTTCTGAAGGTAATGATCATTGTCATGCGATTTTGCGTGGTTCTACAAATAAGCATGGAAATAATCAGCAGAATTATCATTATGAAGATTTGATTCGCCTTTGTGATGCTTATGAAGCTAAGAAGTTGAAAAATCCGGCTGTTATTATTGATACTAATCACTCGAATTCGAATAAAAATCCTTTTGAGCAACCTAGAATTGTGATGGATGTTCTGAATTCCTGCCGCCATAATCAGCGAATTCAAAATCTTGTAAAAGGTTTTATGATTGAAAGTTATATTGAAGACGGATGTCAGAAAATCGGTGAAGGCTGTTATGGAAAATCTATCACTGATCCTTGCCTGGGTTGGGAAAAATCTGAGCAGTTGATTTATGATATTGCTGATAAACTTTAATCGGGGTTTTTAGGAATTTATGAAAACTGCTGTTATTTTTGGGGCTGCTCCAATAAAGAGTTACGAAACTGTTAAAAAATATATTTCTTCTGATGATTATTTTATTTTTTGTGATGGTGGACTTGTGCATCAAAAAGTTTTGGATATAGCTCCAGATTTAATTATTGGTGATTTTGATTCTTTTGATTTTTCTGATTTGCCTGAAAATCTGCATGAAAACGTTGAAATAATTAAGCTTCCTTGTGAAAAAGATGATACTGATGTGTTTTTTGCTGTAAAAGAGGCTTGTCGACGCGGATTTGAAAGTTTTAAATTTTTTGGAGTTTTGGGGAACAGATTTGATCATTCGCTGGTGAACATTTCTGTTCTTCTTTATCTTAAAAAAATGGGAAAACAGGCTGTTTTGGTTGATGATTTTTCTGAAATCTGCGTTTTTGATAATCAGCCAGAAGAAATTTCGTCTGAATTCGGGTATTTTTCGGTTCTTTGCATTGACGGCTCTCTGGAAGGAGTTAATATCACTGATGCTAAATATCCGCTTAATAATGCTGTGATTTCTACTGATTATCAGTTTGGCGTGAGCAATGAAGTGTTAAAAGGCAAAAAAAAAGCCCAAGTTTGGGCTGAAAAAGGATTTGGACTTTTGGTAAAAGTATTAAAAAACATCTCCTAGCAGAATTGAACTGCTGTTGTCGGGATGAAAACCCGATGTCCTAACCACTAGACGAAGGAGACTTGAGAGCGGATGAAGGGAGTCGAACCCTCGTCATCAGCTTGGAAGGCTGAGATAATAAGCCGTTATATGACATCCGCTTGTAGATATATATAATATTCCTTTTTTTATAAATTGTCAATAGTGAATAGAGCAAATTTTCAAATTTTTATTAATTTTATTGATTGAAACTGTAATTCTATATTAATATAATTGATTACGCGAAAATTATGTTTTATTGGAGATTATGTGGAACGCGTTGATACTCTTTTGAATGGAAATAAAATTTTTCAGAACGATGAAGGTTTTCAGTTTGGTATTGATGCGGTTCTTTTATCGGATTTTGCTGGAAAAGTGATTAAAAAAAAGGATTCTCTTGTGGATTTGTGTACAGGAAATGCGATTATTCCGCTTCTTGTTGAAAAAAAATTGACTGAGGGAAAAATCTTTGGAGTTGAGATTCAAAAATATTCGGCGGCGCTTGCTGTTAAAAGTATTCTTGAAAACCATCTTTTTGACAAAATTCAGATTTTGAATGAAGATTTAACAGAAATTTCCAAGTTTTTTGATAAACATTCGGTGGAAGTTGTAACTTGTAATCCTCCGTATATGGTTTTTAATCAGGGGAAACAAAATCCTAATGAACCAAAAGCAATTGCAAGACACGAAATTATGTGTACTCTTAATGATGTAGTTTTTGCTGCTGATTATCTTTTGAAAACACACGGAACTTTTTGTATGATTCACAGACCTTTTAGACTCCCAGAAATTTTTTCATCACTGTATAAATTTAATATGGAACCAAAACGAATGCAATTAATTTATCCATTTATTGATAAGGAACCAAATCTGGTTTTAATTGAAGCTCGAAAAAATGCTCAGCCTGGATTACGAAATGCCCCGCCGCTTGTTGTAAGGGAAAAAAATGGTGAGTATACTGATGACATCAAAACTATTTATCAAAGTCTTTCTTGAAAATCGAATTTAAAAGAATATAAAAACAAAATAATTTTTTTTAATTGATTTTTTCAAAGAAGAGCATTTATAATTCTGATATTGCTATTCAATAATTTTTAATAAATTTTCGACAAGTTTCCCTGCGTTATTTAACGCTTTCTGGTCGGTTGGAAGTGCAAAAAGGCTTCCGGCTCCGCAATCTGGATTTTGTCTGACAGTTTCTTTTCGTGTTGCAATGTAAAAATCCCTTTGCTGAAGAATCACGGATGTTATGGAAGTGGCAAGTTCTTTTGTTTCCTTTTCAGTTTTTTCTGGGAGTTTTTTTGCTTCCATCAGATTTTTTAAAATTGTAGTGATTTCTTCACTGATTTTTTTAATTTCTTTTTCGACAATTTGTAATGCTTCAGCATTAAAATATTGTTCTGTGTGGATAAAAGTGTACACCTGGAATAATGGCTCGCTGTCGTATAATTCAAAATATCTTGTAATCAGTTTTTTGAAGTTTTGAGAAGCAGATGATTTGTTTGTTTTGATGTTTTCAAGCGATTTTTCTGGTAAAAAACTGATTTTTTCAATGTATTTTCCGCAGTGATAAACCGCAGCATCGTACATTGCGTCCCGACTTTGAAAATGATTGTAAAGAGAAGCTTTCTTGATTTCAAGATAATCAGCAATATCAGAAAGGCTAGTTGCGCCTGCACTTTTTTCAAAAGCACTAGCCAGAAACGCCTGAATGATTTTTTCCTGAGAAATATTTTTCCTACCCATGATTTATCTATCGGAAACTAATGCACGGTAGTTTAAATAAAAATGACAGCGAGTTTTCTTGTATTTATTTCTCTTGCCATAGTTTTATTTTCCATGTATAATTTTGAATGACAAAACAGATACAAAATGTCATTAAAGTATCTGAAGGAAACTTCTGAAAAAATTAGTTTTCAGGGTAACCAAAACTTAAAAAAAAGGATGAACTTAAAAAATGGTATTTGATGTTAATTACACCATTCCAAAAATGATTAAAGATTCAGCCGAAAAGTGGCCTGAACTTCCAGCTCAGTATGCCCGTGTGAAAGGCGGAGATTTCCATCCAATCATCTATCGTGATATGTTTCAATATTCGCTGGATTTTGGTGCCGGCCTTTTGAATCTTGGAATTAAACGCGGTGAATTGATAGGTTTGATTTCAGATAACCGACCTGAATGGCTCTACGCTGATGTTGGTCTTATGAGCATAGGTTGCACTGATGTTCCAAGAGGCTGCGATGCTACGATAAATGATTTGGAAAAAATCTTTTCTTTGACAGAAATCAAAACTATAATCACAGAGAACAGTGCTCAGGTAAATAAAATTGTTTCCCTCAAAGAAAAAGTTCCTTCTATTAAACAGATTATTGTTTTTGAAAATGAAATTAAACCAGAAGTAAAAGAACTTGCTGAAAAAAATCAGATTAAAATCATCTTCTATTCTGATTTGATGAAAGATGGTCAGAAATGGAGAATTGAACATAAAGGTGAAGTTGAAGCTGAACTAGAAAAAGGAACTCAGAATGATCTGGCAACAATCATCTTTACATCGGGAACAACAGGAACTCCAAAAGGTGTTCAGTTAACTCACGGAGGATTTTTAGCTCAACTCGATGAAATTCCTGAACGTATATACTTAAATCCTGGAGACAAAGCACTATCTGTTCTTCCGGTTTGGCACGTTTTCGAACGCGAAGTTGAATATGTTATTTTGATTCAGGGTGCTTCCCTTTGTTATTCAAAACCAGTTGGTTCTATTTTACTTGCCGATTTTAAAGCTATCAATCCACATCTTTTACCAGCTGTTCCTCGTGTTTTTGAAGCAGTATATGACGGAGTAACCAAAAAAATGCGTAAAGCAGGCGGAATTGTTCTTGCAATGTTCAATTTCTTTGTAAAAGTTGCAAAAATCCAAAAGTGGATGTCGCGCAAAATGTTTAAACAAAATGCATGTTTTACACGTTACAACGCTGGGTTGTGGTGGGTAATCTGCTTTATTCCATGGTGTCTGCTTTGGCCACTTTATTGGCTTGGCGATTTAATTGTTTTCCGAAAAATTAAATCTATGCTGGGTAACAACTTTAGAGCAGGAATTGCTGGCGGTGGAGCTTATCCAAAAGTGATAGATGAATTTTTCTGGGCAATCGGAGTAAATATTGTTGAAGGTTACGGACTTTCTGAAACTTCACCAATTGTCGCCGTACGTCCTATTGCTGCTCCTGTTTTCCGTACAATTGGTTCTGCAATTCGTGGTGTGGAAGTGCGTGTTGTTGACCCAATTGATGGATTTGTTTTGGATAGAGGTCAGCAGGGAGTTTTACAGGTTCGCGGACCTACTGTTATGAAAGGATATTACAAACGCCCAGATTTAACACAAAAAGTTATAAACGAAGAAGGATGGTTAGACACAGGTGACCTTGCTGTCATGACAATTCACAATGAAATTCAGATTCGTGGACGCATCAAAGATACAATTGTTTTGCGTGGTGGAGAAAACCTGGAACCAGTTCCAATTGAATCTAAACTGTCTGAATCACGTTATATTAAACAGGCTGTAGTTGTTGGACAGGATATGCGTTATCTTGGAGCACTTATTTTAGTTGACGAAGAAGAAATCAAAAATTATGCAGAAGAAAATGGTATTCAGTATGATACTTATGAAAATTACCTTCAGTCAGAAGAAGTGCAGAAACTTTACGAAAGTGAAATTTCAAATCTCATAAGTGCAAAAAATGGATTTAAAATGTTTGAAAGAATTGCAAAATTCAAACTGATTACAAAACCTTTTGAGATTGGTGTGGAACTTTCTGCAAAACAGGAAATAATGCGCTTTAGAATTAACGAAATCTATAAAGAAAAAATAGACGAAATGTTCCAGGACTGATTTATTCACAAATACGTCGAGTCAAGGCACGCTAACGCTTAAAGCCTTGACTTCGCCGTTTTGAGGGGTTGTACTACCCCCTCAATAAAATAAAAAAAACACCTGTTAAAGTTTTCATTTGAATAGAAAAACTGTCAGGTGTTTTTTTATTTATTAATATAATTTTAAACCTTTAATCAAGAATTATTCAATATAACCCATAGCTACAATCGTAAATCCAAGTTTTTCTGAATCAGGATGCATTTTTACTTCTATTTTATGTTCTCTTGCTTCTGTTCCGTTGAATAAAACTCTTGCTTCACAGTTATTCCATCCGCCTTCTACTGCACCGTCATAAGTGCCGGCAAGTTTTCCGTCAACATAAACTTCAGCTTTGCCAAACTTCTCGCTCATCCAGTTGCCCTGCACTTTATATGTAAGAATGAATGCCTTACATTTTAGATTCAAAACCAAAGGCTCAGAAGATGAAGAATTCTGCTTTTTATGCCAGTTTACAGGAAAATTAGATTTATTTGTCTTTTTCAGAGTCTGGCATGCAGCGTCAGTTGCGTCAAAACTTCCCTTTGTGATTTTTACATTGTCGTCATCACCAAGAATTCTTACAACATTGCTCAAAGCTTTCTTTGTGGCAGTTTCAGCTGGAACATCCACTTTTTTGTCTCTTTTTGCCTGATCAACAGTATTCAAAAGATACATCAAACTGTCACTCATTAAAGTGTGACCATATTTTGTAGGATGTACATAATCAGCATAAAAATCTTCCTTTTTGAAAGTTCCATTTTTGATTGCATCGTTTACAACTGGAAGCATATCAATCTGTGGAATCTGATAATGATTTGAAACTTTCTTTTTATTTCCAGCAGTGTTTCCATAAGTTGCTGCAGAATAAAGTGCAATCACAGCGGTATTCGGATTAGCCAAAAGAGCATCACGCACAATTCCTTCAAAACTCTGGTTAAAAACTTCTTCGCCACCATCATTTACTGCAAATTCTACAATCAATATATCTGGTTCATGACCTAAAACATCTACAACATCAGTTTGATAGCGCAATTTTCCAAGTAATGAAGGAGTTCCGCTCAAACCAGCATTATTAAAATACACATTTTTACCGCCGTCAGGTGCAAAAGTACTTTTTACAGCCTTAAAAAACTGGTAAGCATAGCCATCGCGGAAATCAGCTGGCCCTGCACCTTCAGTTACAGAACCACCAATTGCAGCAATGTAAACATTTTCTTTGCCCTTCTTTATTTTTTCAATCACAGTTTTAAGTCTGTAATTGTTTCCAGTGCCAACCAAAGCAGATTTGACCATCTCATCATATTTAGTATCTTTTGTTTCGGGCTGATTTTCCGCTAGTAAACTACAAGCCATAATTGAACACATAAAAACTGCTCCTAAAGTTTTTTTCATTATATAAACCTCATTTTTTCAAAGTAATCTCCAAAAACTGACAATTTTCGAGATTACTATTAATAGTTTTAAAATATTTTAATATATATTGATATATCTTGAAATAAGAGAAAATACTGAATAGAATTTAGAAAAAGTTCGAAAATTGTTAACCCAAAAAAAAGAACGTATTATTCAAATGGCTGAAATCGCGCCATTTGAATAAACTTAGAGTTTCTTTCGAAACTCTTTTATTTGACTGTCCGCTTGGCGCGGACGAATCATAAACTTTCGAAAGTTCAAACTTTCTTCAAGTTTATGATTTTATGGAAGTATTATTCAAATGGCTAAAATCGCGCCATTTGATTTAACTTAGAGTTTCTTTCGAAACTCTCTTATTAGACTGTTCGCGAGGACGCAAACGAATTACACTCCTCGAAAGTCGAAACTTTCTTCGTCGTGTAATTTTAAGGAAGAATTTTTAAAGATTATGTAAATGAACAGATTGGCAGACTGCACCGCACCGAGCATGGAGCCGGCACGAGCGCATGCGAGTGAGCCGCTTGCGGCCGAGCGGTAGCGAGCGGCGTAACGCGACTTACAAGGTGAATTTTGCCCATCTATTTTTTATTTTGAATAATTCCTTTAAAATCATCAAGTTTTGCATAGCCTTTACGTTTCATAAATGCAGAAAGTCCATCAATAATTTCAATCATGGCATTAGGATTTGCAAAAGTTGCAGTTCCCACTTGAACAGCACTCGCTCCTGCCATTATAAATTCCACAGCATCCTGCCAGGTTGCAATACCGCCAATAGCAACAACAGGCACACGTTTATTTTCAGGCAGAGAATTAATCGCTTCAACAAGTTCATAAATCAGGCGAACAGCAATAGGACGCACCGCAGGTCCCCCAAGCCCAGCCTTCAGTTTATCAAAAATCGGTACTCCGCGTTCAATATCAATTGCAATTCCCTGAAACGAATTACACAAACTTATTCCATCCGCTCCCGCTTCAATACAAGCCAAAGCCACCTGATTCAATTCCGGCGACTGTGGAGTAAGTTTTACAAGCAGCGGTTTTTTCGTCAGTTTACGAACGGCAGCCACAACAGTTTGAGCAGCAGAACAACTCATTCCAAAAGCAGCTCCACCGGCACTCACGTTGGGACAGGAAATATTCAATTCAATTACAGGCACATCAGTTTTATCCAAAAGCTTTGCACCTTCAGTATAAGTTTCAAGCGAAGAACCCGACAGATTTGCAATAGTCACAGGCTTAAGCTTCATCATTTCAGGCAATTCTTCCTGAATAAAATGAGGAATTCCAGGATTTTGCAACCCAATCGAATTCATAAGCCCAGAAGGAGTTTCATGCAGGCGAATTCCATCATTTCCTTCGCGAGGTTCCAAAGTCAAACCTTTACTAGAAATTCCACCCAGACGATTCACATCAAAAACAGATTTATATTCAGTTCCAAAACCAAAAGTTCCAGACGAACCAATCACAGGATTTTCAAAATGCACCCCTGCAATATCCACAGACAAATCAGGTTCCACACCATCAGCAAGAGGTTCACGCTTAGGCTGCACTTTTACCCCTGCAACCTCAATTGTCGCTAGAGCAAATTTCAAAACTTCACCAGGAAAAATCGGGCCGTCTTTGCAGCAACGTTTTTTTCCTTCAGAAGTGTCAATCACACAACCAAGACAAACTCCCACACCGCAGGCCATCCTGCTTTCCATACTCAAAAAGCATCTGACATCAGCTTCCGTACAGATTTTTTGAAGATATGCAAGCATCGGAGTAGGACCGCACGCATACAAAACAGAATATTTTTTTTCACGGAGTGTTTGGGCAGTCAGAGCCGCAGGCAACATTCCATGCACACCAACAGAGCCATCATCGGTCGTAATCACAAGATTTTTTGCATTAAGATTTTCTAAACCATAACTGCCGCTTTTAAACGAAGCATAAAAATCATAACTTTGTGCAGGTAAAGTCTCAGCAAAACCAGCTACAGGGGCCACACCAATACCACCGCCAACAATACAAATTTTCGCATTATTATCATTCACAGCAGCTTTGTTTCCAGCAAAAAAATCATTGTTTATAACTTCAAAACTATTTCCACAAGGGCCTAGCAAACTGATTTTATCACCATTCTGCAAACCACAGATTTCACAAGTACCAGTTCCTTCACCCTTTTTCAAAATCAAAAATTCCAGAAAAACCACACCATTTTCTTTTTTTGCATGAAAAATACTGATTGGCCTTCCCAAAAGAAAATTCGACCTTTCGCAATGAAGCATAAAAAATTGACCGGCAGCAGGCTCGTTATCCTCGTTCACCTTCACTTTCAACAAATAAACACTGTTCTTAGGAAAAGCAGACTCCACAACACTGCAATTTTCAACAATTCCCGTACAAAAAACAGGAAGAGGGTTTCCATGACAATCTTTTACCATAATAATGCCTCCAAAAAACATTCGGGCGTGCCGGCTTGCGCCGTCAGGCTTTCCACACTTCGCCGACTAACCGCGGCTCATCCCTCCACTTCGCTTCGCTCCGTTCCGGGACTGCTTCGCAGGTGTTCCAATCCTTCACGCGTTTTACAAGTTACAAACTTTTTTTTTGCATCAAGTAAATCATCCTTTGAAAACAAACTTGCCTTTGCAGCAGAAGCCGCAATGTCATCCATAGTTAAAGTTCCATTCTCAATTTTTGAAGCAAGTTCACCATCTTTTTTCCATGCACACAGAATACCACGACTTGAATTCACAGTTCCGCCTGCTTTATCGAGCAAAGTTGCGGCAATTCTTGCAGCTCCACCTTGCGCGCCATAACCTGGAATCAAAAAGAAAGTATTTTTATATTTATCGCGCAGATATCTTGCATCGGATTCCTGAGTTGCACCCACAACAGCACCCAAAACACCGCAAGTCTGATTTTCATAAAACTTTTTATATTCTTCACCAATCCGTTCAATTTCATCACCAACTTTTTCCAGTAAAATTGAACCGTCAGCCAGTTTCTGGTGTTCAATATCTTTCATTCCAGGATTTGAAGTACATAAAAGAACAAAAGCACCTTTTTTACCTTTTTCAGGAGAAGTCCATGCAGAAAAAGGAACAAGAGTATCAAAACCCATATAAGGATTTACAGTAATAATATCAGTTTCAAAATCTCCAGAAAAATGAGCCTTTGCATACGCTTCGGAAGTTGCACCAATATCACCACGTTTTATATCACTTATGGCAATCAAACCTGTTTTTCTAATCATTTTAAGAGTTTCAGCATAAACTTTCAAACCTTCTATTCCCATGGCTTCATAATACGCAATCTGCACTTTAAAACAGCAAGCAGATTTATCGTTCACAACGCGTTCAATGATTGCTTTATTATAATCAAGTACTGCCAGAGCAGGATTTTCATATTTATTTAAAACATTCTGGGGAATATAAGACGGATCAGTGTCCAGTCCAACACACAAAGGACCATTTTTAATCGAAAGCTCCTGCAGGAGCTGCATATTGTGTTTGTTCATATCTTAAATATACCTAAAAATTTAAAAATTTCCAAGTATATTAAAAAATCCCACTTTTTTTGCTTTCGTACTTTATTTTGATAATAGATAATGAAATGTTATCGTATAATGTTGAAATAACTTGTAACTGGAATTTTTTTATGGAATATGAAGAATGAGTTAAGTAACTTCTTGACTAAGCAGAGTATTATTGGTAATACTTTTAAAAAGTCTTGAGCTTGAAACTTTTTTGTAATGTAGGAATTTTATGATAGAAAAAAACGAAGAAAATGATTTTTTTGACACAAAATACGGTTTAAACTTAAGCGTTCTTGAATTGGAAGAAAAACCTAATCAGCCTGATTATTCAGAATGCATTGTAAACCTTTCGAATTCAATTCTCAAACATTACGGCGTTCCAACTGATAACGCTTCCCTTCCAATCGCCGATTCTATTCTGTCCAAAAACAAAAAACATGTTGTAGTAGTTCTGCTTGATGGACTTGGCACAAATATTTTACAGGAACATCTGCATTATAAAGATTTTCTGCGCAGAAATTTTTTCTGCACTTATTCATCTGTTTTTCCCCCAACAACAACAGCGTCAACAACATCTTTTTTGAGCGGAAAATATCCTATAGAACATGGCTGGCTTGGCTGGGATTTACATTTTGAACAGGAAAATAAAACCGTAACGTGTTTTAAAAATGTTTTACAGGATTCTGAAACTCCAGCATCAACAGAATATAATATTCCGTTTAAATATTTGCCTTATGAATCAATCATAGATAAAATCAACAAGTCTGGAAATGCAAAGGCATACCAAGTGGTGACTTATGGGGACGAACCTTGCACGCAGCTTGATGATTGGGTTAAAAAAATTCAAGATTACTGCCACAAGGATGAAAAGAATTTTATCTACGCTTACTGGAACGAACCAGATCATTCTCTTCACCGCTACGGAACAAAATCAAAGGAAGTTCATGATATTATTCAGGAATTAAACATCAAAATGATGGACCTTTGCGAAACTTGCCCTGATACTACATTCATACTCACAGCTGACCATGGACATCTTGATATTTCCAATCAAGTTCTTTGTACAGATTTTCCAGAACTTTCAAAAATGCTTATCCGCCAGACTTCAATTGAACCAAGAGCAATAAGTTTTTATGTAAAACCAGAATATCTCGAGGAATTTCCAAAAAAGTTTGTAAAAGAATTTGGGACAAACTATGTTTTGTTCACAAAGCAGGAAATTTTGGAGAAAAAACTTTTTGGACATGGCAAACCGCACGAAAATCTTACTGGAATTGGTGATTTTGTGGCAGTCGCTTTTACGCCAAAAACTCTAGTCTGGAATGAAAAATCCACAAAATTCCGTTCCCATCATGCAGGATTAACAAAAAAAGAACTGGAAATTCCTTTAATCAGTTTTGAATATAAAAAAAATCGTGAAGGGTTGATAATCTACTACGGAATTGTAGCAATGTTTGTCATCTTATTAATTATGATAATGATTTAATTTTGATTTGAACTCCACTTTGAGTTTCAAAATCATTAGGACTTTTCCAAAAAAAAAAGCGATGGTCGAAAAAAACTCAACCATCGCAATTATCATCTTTAAATTAAGCTACTGAAAAAAACTAATCTCTATCTTTGAAATTAAAACTTACACCTACATAAGGAGCAATATCCAAAGCCCATGCATTTGAAGCTGAAGATGTATCATAAGGATGATCAACAAGCGTTATACCTGTTGAAAACTGAATTCCAATAAGGAAAGAACAAAGTCTGTTAGACGTCATTTTTAGCTGAATATCATTTCCCCAAAACAAATCATTAGAATCACCAAAGAAACCTTCTTTTGTTCCATTGTAAGCCGAAACTCCCCATTTTAGACCAGTAGCAATCTGTAGCCTCAAACTTTCAACCAGATTAAAACCAAAAGCAGGTCCAATAAACAGATTTGCACCCCAATTATGAATATTCAAACCTTCTGCAATACCAAAAGTTTGAGTTTCACCAAAAAACTGATGAGCATTTACATTGAATGTGATGTTATTATCCAAAGGACATGAATAAGCATAAATTCCCATTCCCACTTGGATATCAGATTCTGCAAAACAAGTACCTGCAGCCAATACAAATAAAACGGATAAAATTGAAATAATTTTTTTCATTCTAACACCTCTCTTTATATTAAATATAACACATAATAAAAGAAAAGTCGCTACTTTTTCAACGAAAATAAAAAAAAGCACTCCCATTTCTGAGAGTGCCTTTATTATCAGACAAATCTAAACTTATTTAGAAGCCTTGATTACAGCCTGAGCTCGAGTCAAACCTTCGGTTTGACCTACGAGTTTTACTTTCGTAAAACTCGCAAAAGTTGTTATTTTTTAGATTTAATTACAGCTTGAGCACCGGCAAGACGAGCAGCTGGTACGCGGAATGGTGAACAAGATACATAGTTCAAACCAAGTTTATAGCACAATGCGATAGAAGCTGGGTCTCCACCATGTTCTCCACAGATTCCAAGGTGCAAGTCAGCTTTAACTGAACGACCTTTTTCTTCTGAAAGACCAATCATTACACCAACACCGTCTTCGTCCAAAGTCTTGAATGGATCCTGGAGAAGAACTTTCTGATCAAGGTAAGAATCAATGAACTTAGAGTAGTCATCACGGCTGAAACCGAATGTTGTCTGTGTAAGGTCATTTGTACCGAATGAGAAGAAGTCTGCATATTCTGCAATTTTGTCAGAAGTAGCAGCAGCACGAGGGAATTCAATCATAGAACCAATCTGGAATTTCAATGAAGTTTTCTGTTCTTCGTTTACTTTTGCAATTACAGCTTCTGCCTGAGCGCGAATCTGTTTCAATTCATTTGCTGTAGTTACGTTTGGAATCATGATGCGAACGTCGTGTTTAAGACCTTCTTTTTCTGCCTGAGCAGTAGCCAAAGCAATAGCTTCAACCTGCATTTCATAAATTTCTGGATATGTGATAGCAAGACGACAACCACGGTGACCGAGCATTGGGTTGTGTTCATTCAATTCAGCATATTTAGAGTTGATGAAGTCAACAGAAACACCAAGCTTTTTAGCCAAAGCCGATGCCAATTCTGGAGTTTCAGCCTGAACGAATTCGTTTAATGGAGGGTCCAAAAGACGGATTGTAACAGCACGTCCTTCCATAGTTTTGATGATGTTATAGAAGTCTTTCTGCTGAAGTGGAAGAATTGCAGCAAGATTTGCTTTTCTTTCTTCTGTTGAATCAGAAATAATCATTTTCTGGAAAGAAGTAAGTTTTGGTTCTTCAAAGAACATGTGTTCTGTACGGCAAAGACCAATACCAGCAGCACCAAAGCGGAATGCCTGTGGAGCTTCGTTCTGTTCTGCGTTTGCAAGAACTTCGAAACCTTTAACAGTTTTTCCAGATGGAGTTGTGCGAACAGATGCAGCGCGAACTTCGTCTGCCCAAGAAAGATATGTTTCCAAATCGCCAGAAACAGCAGCTTCTTTTACAGGAATTACTTCACCGTAAACATTACCTGTTGAACCATCGATAGAGATGAAGTCACCTTTCTTGAATGTTTTTTCACCAATTTTTACAGTTTCTTTGTCTACGAATACTACATCTGAACATCCACAAACACATGGAGTTCCCATACCACGAGCAACAACAGCTGCGTGAGATGTACGTCCACCAGTAGAAGTCAAGATACCCTGAGCAACATACATACCGGCAATGTCATCTGGAGATGTTTCTTTACGAACGAGCATTACTTTTTTACCAGCTTTGTCCCATTCAACTGCTTCGTCAGCTGTGAAAACAATCTGACCACATCCAGCTCCAGGAGAAGCGTTGAGAGCAGAAGCCAAAGGTTTAGCAGATTTAAGAGCTTTTGCATCAAACTGTGGGTGCAGCAACTGGTCAAGCTGATCTGGTTTTACACGAAGAAGAGCTTCTTCTTTTGTAATCATTCCTTCAGCAACCATATCAACTGCCATCTTAACAGCAGCAGGACCTGTACGTTTACCGTTACGACACTGAAGCATGAAGAGTTTTCCTTCCTGTACAGTGAATTCCATATCCTGCATATCGTGATAGTGAGCTTCAAGACGGTCACGAATTGTAGAAATTTCTTTGAAGATTTCTGGCTGCTGTTTTTCGAGAGCAGAAATATCCATTGGAGTACGGATACCAGCTACAACGTCTTCACCTTGAGCGTTGATAAGATATTCAGCCATAAAGTGATTTTCACCAGTAGATGGGTCACGAGAGAATGCAACACCAGTACCAGAAGTTTCACCCATGTTACCAAATACCATTGCCATAACTGTAACAGCAGTTCCTTTAATAACATTTTCGTCAATGTTGTTAAGTTTACGATAAATGATAGCGCGTTCGTTCATCCAAGAACCGAATACAGCACCAATAGCAGCCCACATCTGATCTTTTGGATTCTGAGGGAAGTCTTCACCTTTTTCTGCTTTGTACATTGCTTTATATTTAGAAACGATAGTCTGAAGTTCTTCTGTTGTAAGTTCAGTATCTTCTTTAATTCCACGAACAGCTTTTACTTCATCAATGATAGCTTCGAATTTATCGTGGTCAACACCCATAGCAACGTTACCGAACATCTGGATAAAGCGGCGGTAAGCATCCCATGCAAAACGTGGATTGTTAGTTTTGTTTGCAAGTCCAACTACAGACTTATCATTAAGACCAAGGTTGAGGATTGTGTCCATCATACCAGGCATAGATTCAGCAGCACCAGAACGAACTGAAACCAACAGAGGGTCATTTTCGTCACCAAGTTTTTTACCGAAAACTGTTTCAAGTTTGTTAAGATATTCATCTACCTGAGCGTTAAGTTCTGCAGGATATTTTCTACCCAATTTGTAGTATTCCTGACAAACATCGATAGAAATTGTGAATCCAGGTGGAACTGGAAGACTTAAAGGAGCTTTTGCCATCTGAGCAAGGTTAGCACCTTTACCACCAAGGATAGGACGCATTGATTCATCACCTTCAGCGTCTCCATTACCGAAAAAGTAAACATACTTTGTAGCCATGTTTTTCTCCATATATAAAAATTTGTTTTCTATTGAAGCAGGTTAAATAACCTTCATGCTAGTCTTATTATTTTACAGTGATTTTTTATAACAGTCAATTATTCACAACAATCAACAGCATTTTTTTTTAGAAATAATCACTTTTCTTCTATAATAGATATGAATTGTACAGTTGTGGACTGTTTTTGGATGTGATTAAGTTTGTTGTTGAATTTTTGGGGGGATTTAAGAGGGAACAGACCTCTCTGTTTCATTCAATCCCCTACTAGCACAAAAAGGAGATTTCTGATATTATATTAATTTAGTATGAAAGCTGGATTTTGTTTGGACATTTCGATTCTCAATGAAAATAATGCTGAACATGCTATTTTTGTTTTTGAATTTTAAGGGCGGAATTCTTTTTTAAGGATTTCGCTTTTTTTTTGTGCATAGTCACACGGATTGGAAAAATCTAACGATTTTTCTCTTCTATGTGACAATATGGGGTTTTAGGGGCGAAGCCCCTAGGAGAAGGGGGTGTGGTGAAGACGCGATTCGCGGCTGAACCCAGGGGGAAGGCTTTCCCCCTCCTTATAAATGATAAAACGGATGCTGAAAAAGTTCGGCATGACATAAAGAACAGGAGTTTAATAGATGAAACGGACAGACATTGACAAAGTTATGATTATTGGTTCAGGGCCGATTGTGATTGGGCAGGCTTGTGAATTTGACTATTCTGGTACTCAGGCTTGTAAGGCTTTGCGTGAACAGGGCTATAAGATTGTGCTTGTGAACTCGAATCCTGCTACGATTATGACTGACCCGGTTATGGCGGACGCTACTTATATTGAGCCGCTGAATGTTGAACGAATTGCGCAGATTATCGAAAAAGAACGCCCTGATGCTTTGCTTCCTAATCTTGGTGGACAGACTGGCTTGAATATGGCTATGGAGCTGAACAAGGCCGGCATTCTTGAAAAATATGGTGTGAAAGTTATTGGTGTAAATCTTGATGCTATTGAGCGTGGTGAGGATCGTGAGATTTTTAAGGAAACTATGAAAAATCTTGGTATTGACACTCCTCGTTCTGGTATTTGTCACACTATTGAAGGTGCTGAAAAAATTGCCGAGGAAATCGGCTTCCCGCTTGTTGTTCGTCCTGCTTATACTATGGGCGGTCAGGGTGGCGGTTTCTGCTACAATGTTGAGGAACTTCGCACGATTGTTGCTAACGGCCTTGATTTGTCGATGACGCATCAGTGTTTAATAGAAGAAAGTATTCTTGGCTGGGAAGAGCTTGAAGTTGAAGTTGTTCGCGATGCCAAAAATCAGATGGTTGCGATTTGTTTTATTGAAAATATTGATGCGGTTGGTGTTCATACTGGTGACTCGTTCTGCTCGGCTCCTTTTTTGACTATTGATAAAGAGCTGGAAGAAAAATTGCAGAAGATGGCGTTTAAGATTGTTGAATCTATTGGCGTTATCGGCGGTACGAATGTTCAGTTTGCTCATAATCCTAAAACTGGCCGCATTGTGATTATTGAAATTAATCCTCGTACTTCTCGTTCTTCTGCCTTGGCCTCTAAGGCTACTGGTTTCCCGATTGCGCTGATTTCTGCAAAACTTGCTTCTGGTTTGACGCTGGATGAAATTCCTTACTGGCGCGACGGTACTCTTGATAAATATACTCCAGGCGGTGCTCCTGACGGGGATTATGTTGTTTTGAAATTTGCTCGCTGGGCTTTTGAAAAATTCCGTGGTGTGGAAGATTCTCTTGGTACTTCGATGAAAGCTGTTGGCGAAGTTATGGCGATTGGTAAGACTTTTAAGGAAACTTTCCAGAAGGCAATTCGCGGGCTTGAAAATGGTCGTGCAGGTCTTGGTTTTGCTAAGGATTTTAATAAAAAATCGGCTGATGAGCTTTGCGAAATGCTTAAAGTTGCTTCGAGCGAGCGTTATTTCCAGCTTTATGAGGCTATCCGTAAGGGAGTTCCTCTTTCAAAACTTGCTGACATCACTCATGTTAAAGAATATTTCTTGCAGCAGATGAAGGAACTTGTTGAACTTGAAGAAGAAATGCTTAAGAATATTGGTTCTGTTCCAGCTGATGAGCTTTTGATTCAGGCTAAGAAAGACGGTTTCTCTGATAAATATCTTTCTAAGATTCTAAAAGTTTCTGAAAAAGCAATCCGTGACCGCCGCAATGCGCTTGGAATTAAGGAAGCCTGGCTTGCTGTTCCTGTAAGCGGCGTGGAAAATGCTAATTATTATTATTCTACTTATAATGCGCCGGACAAGAGTGTTGCAAGTGATAATAAAAAGAAGATTATGATTTTAGGCGGCGGTCCTAACAGAATCGGTCAGGGTATTGAGTTTGACTACTGCTGTTGTCATGCGGCTATGCAGCTTAAGGAACTTGGTTATGAAACAATCATTGTAAACTGTAATCCTGAAACTGTTTCTACTGACTATGACACTTCTGACAAGCTTT
>SAMEA3663026__coassemble_242_pt1 | contig 73112 bp, 69 predicted proteins | sample SAMEA3663026__metabat2_high_PE_017 | metagenome-assembled genome bin SAMEA3663026 (sample SAMEA3663026) | pig gut metagenome | biome: pig gut; feature: pig-associated habitat; material: faeces | place: France | collected 2012
TTTTACTATGCCTGTTGCGTATTGTAAATTCCTTAGTTTTTAGACAATCTCCCCCGTACCTTTTTGTCAATTATTTTTTTACTGATTTACCAGAAAAACTTAAAAAAAGTTTTTTTTTGAATCTGAAAAATAAAAAAATGAAGGAGAAAAAAAGAGGGACAAACCTTTTTTTAGGTAGCCCCTTTCAAGTGTTCATTGCATAAAATTACTATTTAAGTACAAGTATTATATAGAAGATTTAAATCAAATGACTGAAATTGCGCCATTTGAATAAACTTCGAGTTTCTTGCAAAACTCTTTCATTTAAGGATGTTTTTTATTCTGCAAAAAGTGGAGTTGAAAGATATTTATCACCATTGTCTGGTAATAAAACTACGATATTTTTGCCTGCATTCTCTGGACGTTTAGCAACTTGAATTGCAGCATAAACTGCAGCACCGGCTGAAATACCGAGTAAGAATCCTTCTTTTTTTGCTGTAAGTTTTCCATATTCAAATGCTGATTCATTTTCTACTGGCAAAACTTCGTCATATATTTTTGTATCTAATACATCTGGGATGAAGCCTGCTCCAATTCCCTGAATTTTGTGAGAACCTGCTTCTCCTTTACTCAAAACTGGTGATGTTGCTGGTTCTACTGCAACTATTTTTACTTCTGGTTTTTGAGATTTCAAATATTTTCCAACACCGGTGATTGTTCCGCCTGTTCCAACTCCAGCGATAAAATAATCTACTTTTCCGTCTGTGTCTTCCCAGATTTCTGGTCCTGTTGTTGCAATGTGTGCTGCAGGATTTGATGGATTTACAAACTGTCCTGCAATCCAGCTGTTTGGAATTGTTTTTGCAAGTTCTTCAGCTTTTGCAATTGCTCCTTTCATTCCTTTTGCACCTTCTGTCAGCACGAGTTCTGCTCCGTAACCTTTCATAATTTGACGGCGTTCAACTGACATGGTTTCAGGCATAACAATGATGATTTTGTATCCTCTGGCTGCTGCAACTGAAGCTAGTCCGATTCCTGTATTTCCTGATGTTGGTTCGATGATTGTTGCTCCAGGTTTTAATGCACCTGATTTTTCTGCTTCGTCAATCATGTTTTTTGCAATTCTGTCTTTTACGCTTCCTGCCGGATTAAAATATTCCAGTTTTGCATAAATTTTTGCCTGAAGGTTAAACTCTTTTTCAAGGTGTGTAAGTTCCAGAAGTGGTGTGTGACCGATAAGTTGGTCTACTGATGTGTAAATTTTTGCCATTTTATTACCTCTTTTTTTTGTAATTCCGCGTGAGCGCTGGGAAGGGCGCCGAAGGCGGCCACCGCAACGAAAGAAGCTGCGGTGTTTTTTGTTTTTTTGGAGGATTCGCATTTTGTGCAGCTTCTGAAGTGAGGAGGCTGAGCGTTAGCGAACCCTGGACATAGCGACCCCCGAAGCGAATGCGAAGTGGGGGCACGCCCGAATTCCTATTATTTTACTCCAAATTCTAAATTGAATCAAAAGCATTTTGCAAATCATCGATGATGTCTTCGTAATGTTCTGTTCCAATGCTCAAGCGGATTGTGCTTTGCGAGATTCCCTGATCGGCAAGTTCTTCGTCGGAAAGCTGACTGTGAGTTGTTGTTGCAGGATGGATTACGAGTGATTTTACATCAGCAACGTTGGCAAGCAAACTGAAAATTTTCAAATTATCTATAAACTTCCATGCTGCTTCTTTTCCGCCTTTGATTTCGAATGTAAAAATTGAAGCTCCGCCATTTGGAAAATATTTTTCGTAAAGTGGGTGGTCTGGATGGTCTGGAAGCGATGGATGGTTTACTTTTGCAACTTTTGGATGATTTTGCAGGAATTCTACTACTTTTTTTGTATTTTCAGCGTGTCGGTCGAGTCTGAGCGAAAGTGTTTCTATTCCTTGAAGCAAAAGGAATGCATTGAACGGACTGATTGCTGCTCCCTGGTCTCGCAAAAGGATTGCTCTGACGTATGTTACAAATGCTGCTGGTCCAACTGCATCAGTAAAGCTGATTCCATGATAACTTGGATTTGGTGCGGCAATGTTTGGATATTTTCCTGATTTTTTCCAGTCAAATTTTCCTGAATCTACGATAATTCCGCCTAGTGTTGTTCCGTGTCCGCCGATGAATTTTGTTGCTGAATGTACTACGATGTCTGCTCCGTGTTCAATTGGGCGGATAAAATATGGTGTTCCGAATGTGTTATCGATGACTACTGGAAGTCCGTGTTTGTGGGCAATTTCTGCAATTTTGTCGATATCTGGAATGTCGGCATTTGGATTTCCGAGTGTTTCAAGGTAAACAGCTTTTGTGTTTGGTCTGATTGCGTTTTCTACTTCTTCAAGGTTGTGTGCGTCTACAAATGTTGTTTCTACTCCAAACTGTTTGAGTGTGTGTGCCAGAAGGTTATATGAACCGCCGTAAATTGTTTTCTGTGAAACTACGTGGTCGCCTGCCTGTGCGAGCGCCTGAATTGTATATGTGATTGCTGCTGCTCCTGAAGCAACTGCCAAAGCGGCAACTCCACCTTCCAAAGCGGCTATACGTTTTTCCAAAACATCTTGAGTGGAATTTGTAAGTCTTCCATAAATGTTTCCTGCGTCTTTTAAGCCGAAACGGTCTGCAGCATGTTGTGAATTATGAAAAACATAAGAGGTTGTCTGATAAATAGGAACTGCACGTGAGTCTGTTGCAGGGTCTGCCTGTTCCTGTCCTACATGTAATTGTAATGTTTCAAAATGTAATTTTTTTGCCATATTTTCCTCCTGATATGTTGTCTAATAAACTTCATGTTAGTGGCGGCGTATGGAGCACATTTGTATCTCCACTCAACCACCAAACCTCTAAAAAGTTTGTTATTTGCTTTCTAAACCTACTAAAGCACTAGGTTATAGGTATTTTATAACACTTTATTACCTATTATGTCAATAGGTAATTTTAATTTATTTTATATTTTTTATATATTTTTTTGATAGCTTCCGACATAAGCAGTTACACTTTTTTCCGGTGCCATTATCAGTGTGTCCATGAGGGTCAAACCTATTCTGGTGCAAGGTAAAAGTCGGAAAAAATCTTTCTGGCAGGAAAGCGGAACATCGCCATAGCCTGGGCTGTAGCGAGGTTTCGTGATTCTGCCTTTTTTTTGTGCATCTGTTTTTATCTGCAGATTTGTTAAATCCACAAGTTTTTCTATGAACATTGCTCCCGCGCCCTGCAAAACCGCCGCCATCGCCGCATCTATAGTTTGTTCGCGCCGAATGATTGAATCCACCTGCGGACCAATTGTGCATGCCATCAAATAAACACTGTCACATTGCTGAAGATTCCGCGACAAATCTTTTGAGTCAAAACTGACATCGGCAAAAGAAATTTCGTTTTTTTCATTTTTTATTTTCAATGCTAAATCAAATTCTTCAAAAACAGACTGTGGTTTTATAACTTCAAGCAATTTTTCGCTGGCTTTTTTTATCATCTGCATGATTATGTCGTCTGGCAAACGCATTTTTGAATATCCGATATATCTTGCTGCTTCCAGATAATCATTTTGTGAAAGAAGAAATTCCTGTTTTTCAGGACAAAAAAAAGTCGCCATAGTCACCTCAAAAAAAATTATTTAATTTCGAATGTTGTTTTTATTTTTTTTAAAACATTCCCCTCTGATTCATTAAAAATTTGCATCAAAAAACGGAAATATTCCATTATTTTTGTGAAAAAAACTGATTTTTTAATATTAAAATTCATTGAACAAAGGCATAAACTCAACGATGCGACTATTGAAAGTCGAAGTGATTTTGTAATTCCAGAAAAAACTGCTCCTTTTGTGATGGAAAAGCAGGAAATTTTAAACAGAATTTCTCCATTTGGTACAAGAACTGCACAAAAAATCACAAAAATCCATAAAATTACGTGAGGAAGAAGTTTTATCTTTTTTCCCAAAACAATTTGAAATGTAAAGGCGGAAATTAAAAAAACGCACAACACTATCATATTTTTTACGAGAAATGTTGAAATACTTAATGCTACAAAACAAAAAATCAAAAAACTTGATAATTTCTGATTTTGTTTAATCTGTTCAGTCAACTTTTTCGATTTGATTTTTTCCTGTGATTCTGGCAATTTCTGAAACTCCAGATTATTTTGCTTTTCGATGATTTTCTTTATCAATAAATCCAAATTTTGCGGAATTTTCAGATATTCGCTCAAAAATGCTGTAAGAAAGCCGCTGAAAATTCCAAAAATGAGCATTGGGGCAAGAAATACAAAGGTACCCTTTCCCAGATAAACACTACTCAACAAAATCTGAATGAAACTGCTTATGGAAGCCCCGAAAATCGATATTCCATACACGGAACAAAATCTTTTTTTTATCAGAATATTCAGTTTATTCAAAAAAAACATCGCAAAACTGCTCCCAAAACTCTGACAAATCGAAATCACAAAAAAAGGAGATAATAAAGTTCCTCCAAACAGACTTGAAATAATGGTTTTTGCACAAATCAATATGAAAAAGGATGGAAAATCAAAATTCAATGCAGAAATGACAATTGTGTTTGCCAGTCCCAATTTAAAAAAAGGTGTAAACTTTGGTACTATTGTTTCAATATATGAAAATAAAAGTGAAAGTGAGGTTAAAAAAGCGATTTTTTCTGTTGAAATCAGATTTTTTTTGAAGTTCTTCAAGTTTTTTTCATACTCCTTTAAAAGCACTGAGTTGACGCAAGTTATGGATGGGGTTGCAAAATTATGTCAATTTGAAATTGCATCAAACTGCATTTCATTTTCAGCTTTTTTTGTATTTTCAATCTGCACAAACACTTTATTCGGCAAACATACAACTGAATTTGCCCATCCACGTGCAACACAGGTTTTGTTTGGGCAGGGAGAATCTATTATGCGCACTTTGCAATCAGAAATTTCAAAAGAAGTTTTGCCTGTTGCTCCCTGCACAGTAAAAATTCCTTCATTTTGTAAAGAATATTCAAATTTTTTTCCATTTGCCTGAACTATTACTTTTCCGTTATTTTTTCCTCCAGAAATCTTAATCAAAAAGAAGGAAATCAAAAGTATTGCCAAAATCAAAATGACATCAAAAGGCTGAATTTTTATTTTCATTTTGTTAATTTTACAATTTTTTCACAAAAAAATCATAGATATAACAAGATTTTCAAATGATTTCAAAAAAAATCAAAAAAAATCAATTTTACTTTTTATGAAAATAATGGTACAATTAAAATTAAGATTGTTTTAAACTTATTTCCATAATAGGAATATCGGGTTTTATGCTTTTTTTGGGAAGTCAAGAAATAACATCCTCTTACGCTAGAGCAAAATTTGTATCAAGTTTTACAGATTTTTTTGCATTAATTTACCATATTATGATACAGGTTTTCTTTCTGCAGTTAAAAGTGATGCCGATGTTCTATTATAACATTATAAGCGTAATCATATTTGTAATTCTTTTGATTGCAATTTACAGGGCAAAGTCTTTTGTTGCGCTATTTTTTGTCGCCTATGTTGAGGTGATATGTCATCAGGTTCTTGCTGAATATTTTATGGGCTCAGAAACCTGTTTTCATTATTTTATTTTGATGATGGGATTGCTGCCCTTTTTGGTTTTTGAAAAGAAATTTGCCATAGCTACGATTATTTCAATTATTTCCAGTGTTATTTTTATTGTTTTAGAATCCATAAATTTTTCGCCAAGATATGTCGTTTCTTCAAGTATTGTGAATACTCTTAAATATTTAAATATGGCTATCACGATTATTGTAATTGTCTTTATGGTCGGGATTTTTACTATAATTGTGTACAAAATCGAAGATAATCTTGAAGCAAAAAATCTGAGTTTGGAAAAAGAAATCAAAATGGCGTCTGTTATTCAGCAAAGTTTTTTCAAACAGGATGTTTCCAAAATTAAAAATTATGATTTAGCGTTTTACAGCAAACCTATGGCTGGTGTTTCCGGTGATTTATATGATTTTTTTAGAACTGGCGATAATTTGGATGGACTTGGAATTTTTGATGTTTCAGGACATGGTATTTCGTCTGGACTTGTCACTATGCTTGTAAAAAATATTATCCATCAGGAATTTTACACAAAAGATAAGATGGACTTATGGGAAATTTTGAATAATATAAACGGGCGCGTAATTCAGGAAAAAGGTGATATTGAAAATTATTTAACTGGAATTCTTATCAAAACAAATAAAGATAATATTGAAGTAGCTATTGCAGGACATCCAAGACCGATTTTTTATCATCATAGAACAGGAATTTGTGAATATCTGCAGATGAAAAAAGAATCTGTAGGGGCGATTGGTATTCCAGGTTTTCCGGTTTATTACACATCTCAAGTTTATAATTTTGAAGACGGAGATGAACTTTTTATTTATTCAGATGGTCTAATTGACACTATGAATGAACGTAAAGAGGATTTTGGAAAAGACAGGCTTTTGAATCTAATTTACAGAGTTTGCGAAATGCCTACAAAAATGCAGATGATAGAGATTGAAAAGCAAATTGCAATGTTCCAGGGACGAGCTCCTCAAAAAGATGATTTAACTTTTATGATTCTAAAAAAATAATTTTTTCTGTGCCGTGATGGCAGTTTGTAAACAGGTTTTTATGATTTCTATAGTTTTGTTTATTTTTGGTTTTTTATGTATTTTTTATGATTTTGCACTGATAGTTACTAATCCTGGAACTTTTTTGGATAATCTGACATCTTTTTCACATATCTGGACTGTAATTGGCTGCTATCATATTTTTTTGGGAATTTACAGAAAAAAAACTGGACATTCGTTTTGGACAAGCTGGAAGAAATGGGTTCAGATTGTTGTGTCAGCTTTTTTGAGTGTAGCGGCTGTTTTTTCTATTGTCAGTTTGATTTTTATTTTGAATCCAAAAACGATAAAAAATGATGAATCCTGCGATTATTTGATTTTGCTGGGCGGCGGAATTGATAAAAACGGAAATCTGCCGAAACCTGTTCTAAATCGTGTTGAAACTGCGGCATCTTATTTGCAGAATCACAGAGAAACTATCTGCGTTGTTACTGGAGGAACTTTGAAATGGCTGCCTGTTGCCGAAGCTCCACAACTCAAAAAAGAACTTGTTCAACGTGGAATTTCTCCTGAACACATTCTGGTGGAAGATAAAGCTTTGGACACAATTCAGAATTTCCAGCTCAGTTGTGATTTGCTTTCTGAGTTCACTGGTAAAACAAAACGTGAAATTCTTGATTCCAGAATAATTGTCGTAACTAATAATTTTCATTTGAGAAGGGCACAGCGTCTTGCAAAGCGGATGGGTTTTTCTGATATTTACGGGTTGGGAAGTGGTTGTGCACCTTTCAGAGTTTTGCATAATTATCTGAGAGAAATCCTTGCCTACTTAAAACTAGATTTACGCATTTTACTGACTGGAAAGCCTGACAAAATTGTCGGGTAAAAGAATGTTATTTACTCTGACAAAATCAAAAAACCAACGGGGTTGAAAAAAATCAATTTATAAATGCACAAGGGCTATGGAGCAGCGCGAAGCGGCCACTGGACTGAGCGAAGCGAGGGAAGCGGCTGACCGTTAGGGAACTGCGGAACAGCCCGGTTTTGCGTAGCAAAATGTGCCATAAAAAAAGGAAAAAAACTGAAAAAAAGGGACACACCTCATTTTATTATCAATGGGGGGACAGACTTCGAATTGAATAAAGTTTCGTTGCCAATGGAGGTCTGTCCCTTTTTTCATAATATAGATTATTGTATTGTAAAAACTTTTAGAAAATATTAAAATAATTCATTATGGAAAATTCTAAGCGAACAGTTACTTGCGGCGAGCTTACAAAAGCTGATGTCGGCAAGAAAGTTGTATTAAATGGTTGGGTTAGCCGTACACGTGATTTGGGCGGACTTATTTTTATCCGTTTGCGTGACCGTTATGGAATCACTCAGGTTATGGTTGGAGATAAGGCATGCGATGAAGTTAAAAAAATTGCCAGTTCTCTTAAAAGTGAATATTGTATTGCGGTAGAAGGTGTTGTTGCTGCCCGTGCCGAAAAAGATATTAATCCTGATATGAAAACTGGTGAAATTGAAGTTGAAGCCAGCGATATCGAGATTTTTACTACGAGTCAGGAATTGCCTTTCAGCATTGAAGAAGTGCGCCAGAAAGACGGAACTCTTGTAATTCCAAACGAAGATTTGCGATTAAAATACCGCTATCTTGATTTGCGCCGTGAACCGATGCAGCAGAATATTATTTTGCGTTCTCAGGTTACTTTTGCGGTGCGTGAATATTTGACAGAAAAAGGATTTCTGGAAATTGAAACTCCGACTTTCATTAAATCAACTCCAGAAGGAGCTCGCGACTACCTTGTTCCAAGCCGTGTTCATCCTGGAAAATTTTATTCTTTGCCACAATCGCCTCAGCTTTACAAGCAGCTTTTGATGGTTTCTGGTTTTGACAAATATTTCCAGATTGCACGATGTTACCGTGATGAAGATGCACGTGGTGACCGTCAGCCTGAATTTACTCAAATCGATATGGAAATGTCATTTACAAACCGCGAAGAAGTTCTTTCCACAACAGAAGGAATGATGCAGCATATTTTCAAGAAAACTTTGAATTACGATTTGCCTGCAAAGTTTGACAGAATTGCATGGGAAGATGCTTTTGACTGGTATGGAAGCGACAAACCTGATTTGCGTTTTGACATGAAAATGCAGGATGCAGCTTTTATGGCTGATCTGGCAGATTTCAATGCTTTTAAAGCTGGTGCTGCAAATTCTGGCCGTGAAATTCAGCGTCACAAACGAAGCGGACTTAAAGCTCTTGTTGTAAAAAATGTTGCAGACAAATACAGCCGCAAAAATGTTGAAGCTCTTGAAGCCGTTGCAAAAACTTACAAGGCAAAAGGTCTTGCATGGATGAAAGTAAATGCGGAAGGCGTATTCGAAGGCGGAATCAGCAAGTTTTTTGCAGGTCAGGAAAAAGTGATTTGTGAAAAACTTGGTGCCCAAAAGAACGATTTGCTTCTTTTTGTGAGCGACGAAGACTGGCAGACTGCATGTACTGCTTTGGGTGCTGTGCGTAAACAGCTTGGAAAGGATTTGAATCTTTACAATCCAAACGATGAATTTCATTTTGCATGGATTATCGACTTCCCTTATTTTGCATGGAACGAAGAAGAAAATCACTGGGAAACTGAACATCACATGTTCACACTTCCTCAGAAAAAATACTGGGACACTTTGGAAAGCAATCCTGGCGAAGTAAAAGGCGATTTGTATGACCTTGTTTTGAACGGTTACGAACTTGCTTCTGGTTCAATGCGTATCAACGATCCTGTTTTGCAGGAACGCATTTTTGAAATTGTGGGATACAGCAGAGAACGCGCAGAAAAAGCATTCGGATTTCTTGTTCAGGCATTTAAATTTGGGGCACCACCGCACGGAGGAATTGCACCTGGACTTGACCGCCTGATTATGCTTATGCGCCATGAAGAATCAATTCACGAAGTAATTGCATTCCCAAAAAATAACCTTGCAATGTCCCCAATGGATGAATGTCCAAGTTATGTTGATCAGAGTCAGCTTGACGAGTTGCACATAAAATGTACTGAAAAAGAGTAAGCGACATTTTTTGAGGAATTTTGAAAGATTTTAAAAGATTTCGGATGTACGATAAAATCAGACAGCCGAAATCTTTTTTTTATTGATGAAAGAATTTGTAGAAAAATCAGTTTGATAAAATCAGTTTTGAGATTTTTCCATATACCAGTAAGAATACAGATATTCAAACCCAAAACTTTTATACAAACTTTGAGCGACAGAATTTGACTGAACAACCTGCAGATAAAGTTTTTTTGCACCAAGAATGCAGGCGTTTTCAAGAATTTCTTTGATTAAGATTTTTCCGAAACCTTTTCCGCGAAATTCCTGAGAAATGACCACATTCAAAAGAAAAAGAACACCATTTTGAATGACGGCAGATGCAACACCAACATCTTTTCCAGAATTTTGAAGGCGGCAATACAAAGCAGAAAGATTTTGATTTTTGTCGACAATTTTAAACTGCTTTTTTGCAATCTGCTGATATTTTTCGTTATCAATTTTTTCAAATTCAAAAAAAGATGAAAGCCAAAGATTATCCGGGTTGCTTGTGATAATCACACCAATTTCTTCTGGCTCTTCAACCGATTCAAGACGTTCCAAAAACATCAGATTGTCGCTTTGAGTGTGCAGAACGTCAGTTTTATTTTGCATTTCATAACCTTTATTTTCCAACAAATCCTGCAAACCTTGCGGAGCTGCTGATGTCATTTTAAAACGGCAGGGCAAATATTGTTTTGCATACATTTCTTCAAAAGAATGGATTTTTGTTTCCAAAGGAAGAGTTCCAGTTTCAAGAGGCAAAACAGAATTCGCGCGCCCAGTGTAACCCTCCGTAAAACCGGCAGTCCAACCATCAAAAACCTGAGTTTTCAAAGGAGGATGCGTATTCAAAGCAAGCCGTTCCAGCAAAACAATTTCATCATTAATTTTTGCAATCATAATCGGATAATAATACGTTCGAAAGGAAATTTCAAGGTTGGGGATAGATGAATGATTCGAGGTGAGGTCTGTCCCTCCCTCTCGAGCCATGAACAGCCATCACATAAGTCCTTCCAAAATTTTTAATCCTTCTTCCACGCTGCCGTTTAAAACTTCCTGAACTTTTTTCATATCTGGATTTATTTCGTGAAACTTTGTGCAGACTTCTGAAAATTTTTCTTTTCCGTGTTTTTTTATAAACATTGCCTGAGCTTTGCACGCCTTTGAACCGTCATTATCGGCTTTGTAAAAACCTTTTTGACATTCAGCAAGATTTTCACATTCCCAGCAGCCTTCAAAATTATTTTCCTTGCAGCATTTTACATTCGGACAAATTCCATCAGGAAATAAAGTTGCAAAAGAGCACAGATTATAATCAGAACGGCAAGAACCGCACCATTTGCTTAAAAAACAGTGATTGCATGAAAAACCACAATAAGCAATCGGATCCAAACCTTCTCTTGCACACGCAACAAGGTTAGCTTTTATTCTGTCACAATTTTTCAGACGTCCACCGTTATCACCATGTTCAGGATCAAAAGCATATGATTTTAATTTTTCGCATGGATATTCCCAGCAGTCACCACAAAACTGCCTTTTTCGTGAAATGCAGCATTTTGCTACTTCACACTCTCCATGAAATGGTTTTCCGCCGGTTGCTACACATCCGCCACAATTACATTTTTCTTTCCATTCACAGTTGTTACAATCAAGCCCACAATAAGTGGTAATTTCGATTTTCTCCATAATACTTTTTCCTTCTATTTATATTATAACATCAAAAAGCTTTATTATCAAAAAAATCAATTTTTTAATTATCTCAAAAATTTCAAAAATTTCTCTTGACTCTCCCCTTGAGGGGAGGAAGTACAATTTTCTTAACTAAATGTGATTATGATTTGTCTGATTATTTCACTGACTTTACACAAAGATGTGTGCGCGTTTGCGGTGTTTTATCGACAATATCAGGAGGATTTTATGGAAGAAAATTGTATTGTAGTCGAAAATTTATCCAAATTTTTTTTTCAAAAAAAAGTGATAGATAATCTTTCGTTTACAGTCAAAAAAGGTGAAGTCTTTGGACTTTTGGGGCATAATGGAGCTGGCAAAAGTACAACGATTGATTTGATTTTAGGGTTAAAACAACCTGATTCAGGAAATACTTCGATTCTTGGATTGAATGCGACAAGGAACAAAAAAATTGTTTTTGAGGATGTTGGGGTTCAGCTTCAGCATACGCAATATCAGGCTAACATAACGGTGGAAGAAGCATGCATAGAATATTCATCGCTTTACAATCAACCATCTGATTTCAATCAGCTTTTGAAACAGTTTTCGCTTGATAATCTAAAAAATAATTTTGTTTCCAAGCTTTCTGGCGGAGAAAAACAAAAACTTTCCGTTGTTCTTGCTTTGATTGGAAATCCAAAAATTGTTTTTTTAGATGAGCTTACAACTGGACTTGATGTTGAAGCCCGCCGTGAAGTTTGGAACACACTGAAAGATTTGAAACAGCAGGGACTTACGATTTTTTTGACAACGCATTATATGGAAGAAGCAGAAGCTCTATGCGATAAAATCTGCATCATCAAAAATGGAGCAAAAATTGTGGAAGGTTCTGTTGATGAAGTGATTTCCAAAGCAGATAAAAAAAATCTGGAAGATGCTTATTTATTCTTTATGGAGAGGTAAAAAAAATTACATCCGTGTAATTTTTTTTACTTAAGTTTATTTCGTGCGATGCACTTCATAAACTTAGATTCGGTGCTTCCATGCACCGTCGCTAACGCGAGAGGAGGTAAAAAAAAATGAAATTTTTTAATATGTACAAAATCGAACAGAAATTATTTTTTCGTTCACCTGATGTGATTATTTTTAATCTGGCTATGCCAAGTGTAACTTTTTTGATTATTTCTCTGATTGCAGGAAATAAGGCTACTGGCAACATGGGACTTACTTTTTTGCAAAGTTCTTATGCTGCACTTTCGACTGTTGGAATCTGCTGCAGCGCATTTATGAGCATTCCTATAACTATTGTAGATTATCGTTCGCAAGGTGTGCTCAAAAGGATGTATTGCAGTCCTTGTTCGCCAGCTAGACTTCTTGTTTGTGACACAATTGCAAGCGGAATTATGGCTATCATATCCACATTGATTTTATCTTTAGTGGCAGTTATATTTTTTGGTTACAGAATGTCAGGGAATGTTTTCATTTATATCGGATTGTGGTTTTTGACTATGATTTCCATGTTTTCTATCGGATTGACAGTTGCAAGTTTATGCCGTACTACAAAATCAATGAACATAGCAACAAGTCTTTTGTACTTTCCAATGCTGCTTTTTTCTGGTGCAACTATTCCTGCAGAAATTTTTCCAAAAGGATTACGATTTTTTGCCGACATTCTGCCGCTGGGAGTTGGAATCAATCTGCTTAAATCTGCATCAGTTGGTCAATATGAAAACATATTATTGCCGATAATCATATTGTCCGTCATTACAGCAATCTGCACTTTTATCGCTGTAAAATTCTTCAAGTGGGAATAGATTATGGAAATGAAAAACAAACATCAACCATGTACGCCGCAAACAAAAAATACACTTTATAGAATCGGAATGTTTGCCGCTATGAACAGAGTTACAATCAAAGCACTCAGATTTTATGAAGAACAAAATCTTCTGCTTCCAGCGTACATAAACTACGAAAACGGTTATCGTTTTTATGAACTTTCTCAAATTCAGGATCTTCACAAAATCACAGCGCTGAAACAGGCAGGATTTACATTGGAAGAAATTCAAAAGCTGAATAACGGTTGTGATGAAAATGCTGTGCTTCTCAAAAAAAAGTCAGAATTGCTTTCCAAAATAGCCGATTTGACAAAGCAGCTTTCCATTGTGGAAACTTTTCTTACAAAAAAAGCTGACACAATTTCATCACCAGTTCTCATAAAAAAGATTCCAAAAGTGACAGTCGCCGCAATGAAATCAACAATTGAATCTTACGATGATTTATTTGAACTCATGCCAAAAATGGGCGCTCTCATGGAAAAAGCTGGCTGTGAATGCAGCATGCCCGAATACTGCTTTACAAATTACATTACAACAACAGGCGAAATCATCATTGAAACTTGTGAAGCCGTAGTGGAAGCAAAACCTCAGCTTGAAGACCTTTATTTTAAGGAATTTCCGGAAGTTCAGGCAGCCTGCATTTTTCACAAAGGTTCCTACAATAATCTTTCCCAATCCTACGAACGTTTGCTTAATTATATAGAAGAAAATAGTTACGAAATTTGCGGTGATTTTCGGGAAAGTTACATCGATGGTGTTTGGAACAAAAGTGATGAAAGCCAGTGGCTCACAGAAATTCAGATTCCAGTTAGTTAAACAAAGCTTTTTTAAGTTTTTGCAGTAGAATTGGTGTGTTTGATACAAGGGGATGGATTTAATTTAGGTCTGTCCCCTTTTTAACGTCCACCATTTAAGCTCTCACACAAGGTCTGTCCCCATTTTTATCCCCCATTTTTAACGCCGCCTTAAATTCTGTTCAAAACAACTATTCGTGTTGAAAAAATTTGTTTTTGGTGGTAAAATTCGCAATATTATTTTTTGTAAATCTAAAAATGTTTTTTGGTTTACTCAACAACAGGAATAAATATGTACTATACAATTAAAGAAACCCGCAATGCTTTAAAAAAAGGCGATGTTACAAGTGAAAAACTCGTAAATGATTCTTTGAGTACTTTCGAATCTGATAAATCAGCACCCATTCCTTTAAACGCTTTTATTGAGATGTTTGATGATGCAGTTTCAAAGGCACAGGAAGCTGATAAACAAATCAAAACTGCCATCGAAAACGGTACAATTGACGCACTTTTCGAAGAAAAACCACTTTTGGGACTTCCTTTTGCCATCAAAGACAATATGAATTGCAAAGGTCACCGCCTTACATGCGCATCAAAAATTCTTGAAGGATATGTTGCTCCATACAATGCCACAGTAATTGAAAGACTGGAAAAAGCAGGAGCTATTCCTCTCGGCCGCTGTAATCAAGATGAATTTGCAATGGGCTCTTCCACAGAATATTCAAGTTACGGTCCAACACGAAATCCAATCAACCGTGAATTCGTTTCCGGCGGATCTTCAGGCGGTTCAGCTGCTGCAGTTGCCGCAAATCAAGTATTGTTTGGGCTTGGAACAGAAACTGGTGGGTCAGTTCGCCTTCCAGCAAGTTATTGCGGAATTTACGGACTCAAACCAACTTATGGAACTTTAAGTCGCTGGGGAATTGTAGCTTATGGTTCATCATTGGATCAAGTTGGAATTCTTGGTCACACACCTGCCGACATTGCAGAACCTTTAAGTTTAATGGCTGGAATCGACATGTATGATGACACATCTGCAGATCTTCCTGATAGCAATGAACTCAAAAATCTTCAGGGATTGACAGAAAATGATTTTGCAAAACTCAAAATTGCCATTCCGAAACAGTTTTTAAAGACTGAAGGTGCCGATCCTGATGTTGTAGAATGTTTCGCACAAACACGAGCATGGTTTGAACAAAAAGGTGCACATGTCGAAGAAGTTGACCTTCCGATTTTGGATGCTTCTATCGCAAGTTATTATGTAATTGCATTGTCAGAAGCAGCATCAAATTTGAGCCGTTTTGACGGAATCAGATATGGCCGCCGTGTTGATAATCAAAAAGGTTATGACGAACTTTATGTAGATACCCGTTCAGAAGGATTTGGTCCTGAAGTAAAACGCCGAATCATCATCGGAAATTACGTTCTGTCTGAACAATTCAGTGGCGATACTTACAAAAAAGGTATGACAGTCCGTGCAAGAATTCAAAAAGAAGTTGCAAAAGTTTTTGAAAATTTCGATTTGATTTTATGTCCGACATGCCCTACCGCAGCTTTTAAACTCGGCACAAAAGTTGACGATCCTCTTGAAATGTATCTTTCAGATTTGTATACAACTTTTGTTAATCTTGCACGCATTCCTTCCATAAGTGTTCCAGCTGGTTACACAAAAAAAGACAAAATGCCAATCGGAATGCAGTTTGCTGGAAAAATGTTCAACGAAAGCTTTATTTTAAAAGTTGCACAATCGTGGGAAAACGATCACAAAAACTGCGGAATTCAATTACAATAAGCTGGAGAATTTTATAATGAAAAATAGATTTGAAATTGGTGAAGCATTCGACACTACAGTTGTTGCAGTTACAGACACAACTGTTTTTGTTGATTTGAGCGCAAAAAGCGAAGGTCTTGTGGACGCAGCAGAATTCACAGATGAAAACGGAAATGTAAATGTTAAAGAAGGCGACAAAATCACAGTTTTCTTTGCTGGTGAAACACACGATGAAATGCATTTTACAACAAAAATTGCAGGTAATAAAACAGACACTACAATGCTTGAGAATGCATATAAAGGTGGAATCCCTGTAGAAGGTCACGTTCAAGCCGAAATCAAAGGCGGTTACGAAATCAAACTCGGAAATTCACGTGCTTTCTGCCCTTATTCACAAATGGGTTTTAAAAATCGTGAAGAACCTTCAAAATATGTCGGCAAAAACATGACTTTTATCATCACCGAATACAAAAATGATGGAAAAGACATTCTTGTTTCAAATCGTAAAATCGGCGAAAGTGAATACGCAACAAAACTCGGCAAACTTGCTTCGCAAATCACAGAAGGTGCAGTTATTCAGGCGACAGTTCAGAGTTTGGAAAAATTCGGAGCTTTTGTAGACATTTTGGGATTCAAAGCACTTCTTCCAATCAGCGAAATTTCTTTAGACAGAGTAACTGATGTTTCAGAATATCTTGAAGTTGGACAGGAAATAAAAGTTCAGGTTTTAAAAACAGACTGGAAAAATGAACGTGTGAGTGTCAGCCTCAAAGCTTTAATGGCAGATCCATGGCAAAACGTTGGCAATAATTTCCCTGTTGGCACAAAAGTTGATGGAAAAATCAGCAGAATCGCAGATTTTGGACTTTTTGTAAACCTCGACAAAGGAATTGACGGTCTAGTTCACATCAGCGAACTTGAAAATATTTCTTCCAACACAAATCTTCATAAAGTGTACAAAATTGGACAAGAAATGAGCGTTGTTGTCGAAAAAATTGACATCGAAAACAAACGCATTTCGCTTGTTCCTGCAACATCAAAAGAACAGGATGAAACTGCAGAAAAATATTTGAGCAGCCAGGACGATGATGGCGAAAGCTATAATCCATTCGCCGCTCTTTTGAAAAAATAAATGGCTCAATTTCAGCCATTTGAATAATACATTGTTATTTTTGTTATTTTGTGATATAATAGATTATATGGAAACAGAATTCAAAGTAGATCAAAAAGTTGTATATCCTAGTCAAGGTGTTGGCATTGTAAAAGAAATTTTTGAAAAAACTTTCAAAGATGAAAAAATTCTCTATTACAAAATTTATATTGAAGCTTCAGATATGATGGTTATGATTCCTGTTTCAAAAGCTCAGGATCTTGGAATCCGTCAGATTGTTTCAAAAGAAGAAGCAGAAGAAGCTCTGAAACTTCTATCAGATGAATTTGAACCAATTACTTCCGACTGGAAACTTCGCTATCAGATGAATCTCGATCTTCTGAAAAAAGGAACTGTAAAAGACATAGCTACAATCGTTAGATGCCTTTATAACAGAAGTAAAGTCAAGGAACTTCCAATTATGGAACGAAAACTTTACGAATCTGCAAAAAAACTTCTAGAAGATGAAATTTCTTTCGCACTTGGCAAAACTGCAAAAGAGATTGAAACTGAAATTCATACAAAACTTGAACCGTTCGGTGCTTCTATCAAAATTAAACACATCACTCCTCTCGAAGAAGATGATGAAGATGATGATTTGATGGATGATCTCAACGACAGACCTTCAAAATCAAACGATGATTCAGACGATGATAACGATGATGATTCTGATAATTTAGATTCTTCAAACGATATGGATTCTGACGAAGATTTCGATGACGAGTTCTAAAACAAAAATTGCAATTATCATAACAGCTGCCGGTTCTTCCACAAGAATTGGCAGCAATATTAAAAAAGAATATTTACCCTTCAAAAATAGCACTGTTCTTTCAGCATCCGTTCAAACATTTATAAATACATGTAAAAATCAATTTATCATCACTGATTTTATAATCACCTGTCCGCCAAATGGAAAGTCAGAATGTCAAAAAGCATTGCAATCTTCATCGCAGCAGGAAAACGATAATTTTCAAAATATTTTACAGGTTTTTCAAATTGTTGAAGGCGATAAAACACGTCAAAAATCAGTTTACAATGCAATGTGCGCAGTCAAAAATCAACCTCAGATTGTTTTAATTCACGACGGAGCACGACCTTTTGTTTCCGAAAAAATCATCATAGAAGGAATTTTAGCTGCAAAAAATTTCGGAGCTTCCGTTCCAGGACTTACCCCCACAGATACACAAAAACAGATTGACAAAGACGGTTTTATCATAAATCATTTAGAAAGAGCATCTTTAGTTGCCGTGCAGACACCTCAATGTTTTAATTTTCAAAAACTGCTCGAAGCACATAAAAAATCCCATCTTGAAGAAAAAGAATATACAGATGACACAGAAATTTGGGGTAAATATTGCGGCAAGGTTAAAGTAATTCCAGGTGAAAGTCAGAATATAAAAATCACTTATCCCAAAGATTTGGAGAGTTTAAAATGATAAAAGTTGGACTTGGTTATGATTTACACAGACTTGTAGAAGGCAGAAAACTTTTGCTTGGCGGCGTAGAATTTGATTTTTACAAAGGTGAAGACGGTCATTCAGACGGCGATGTTTTGCTTCACGCTATAACAGACGCACTTTTGGGTGCTAGCGGACTTGGTGATATTGGAAGTTATTTTCCACCCGAAGATGAAAAATGGAAAGATGCCGATTCCAAAGTACTTTTGCAAAAAGTATGGGAAGATGTTCACAATGCAGGATGGAAAATTGGAAATATCGACTGTGTAATCAAACTGGAAAAACCAAAATTTCTTCCAAAAAGACAAGAAGTCATAAACTCCATTGCCCGAATTCTTGAAATTGAAAGTTCAAAAGTGTTTGTTAAAGCAAAAACAGGCGAAAAACTTCCACCAATTGGCACAAGCCAGGCAGTGGAAGCCGAAGTCGTTTGTCTTCTGGAAAAAGCCGTTTAATGGCGGAATTTCTGCCATTTGAATAATACTTCCTTAAAATTTTATTTTCCAACTTATTTTTTATTTAATCTGTCCACGAAATGTAGACAGATTTTTTATGCTGATTCAATTTTGAGTTTTACAAAGTTGCAAAAACTACAGAAACAAGGTCTGTCCCCTTTTTAATTTTGATATTTTTTACTTTTTTATTTCAGCTAAAGTACATTTCCAGTTGATTGGAACGGCAAATTTTGCAATTCCGTTTTTATCAAATGTCATTCGAATACCTGTTGTGACAGTTCCAAATTTATCGAGGAGTTTATATGTAAGATTTGGATAAACTTCGGTTTTCGCAGAAGAATCATCCCCTATCATCATTGACACTTTGGCTTTTGCTCCAACTGTAATATTTTCTGAAACTTTGTATGTAACATTCAGTTTTGTGAGAAAAGGAATTAAATCAGTGTCATTTTTCTGATATTTTTTTGTTTCACCGTTTTCCAAATATTCATTTCCAAGTCCACAAATCACATCAAATCCGGCAAAAAGTCCTAAATCAGTGAATTTATAACCTGCCGTGAAACTGACAGAATTTTTTGCTTTCTTTGTAATATAATCGGTATCTGTATTGTTATAAATGTATCCTGCATTCAAAGTGAGATTTTCAATCGAATTCAATCCTACAAATACACCTGCAGAAATATTATTGCCTGTAATATTCTGGAAAGTTGCACCGAATGAAAATAATTCTTTCATTCCGAAACTTAAGCCTGCATCAAAACCTAGTTTGTTTATATCCAAAAAAGAGTCATCATCAAATCGCAAACCAGCACCAAATTTAACAAAAATGCGTTTTTCATCACCAAAATTCAGATTGATTAATGCTCCAAATCCACTTTGCAAAATTCTTGCGAACTTAGGCGAATCATCACTTGCCGCTAGATATCCTGCATCAACTGCTGCCTTTGTGGAAAAGTCATTTCCAGCGATAACTTGGAAAGCATTCACAGGTTTATATCGTCCGTAACCGCGAAGACGAACTGTACTTTCTTTTCCGTTATATCTTCCAGCTGCAAATTCCAACCGCATGCGACCATCAAACTGATTACCACTTGCATCTAATTGAAGACGATTGCTTACTCGTGTTGTATTTTTGAATTCGTTCGAATAGCCTTCTTCCTCTTCATTTTTTTGATTTTCAAATGTAAATAAATCAGAACCGCCAGTATTATCTGCATCTCCACCAAAAGTGTTTGCAATTTTAATTGACTGAGCTGTCACTGCACCACAAATCAGCATTCCTGCCAATCCAATCGAAATAATTCTCTTCATAAATAAGTCCTTGTCAAAAGAAGATTTTTGTTTGAATCTAATGACAAGCAAACTTTATTGATTTTTTATGAATTTTTTGTGAAGGAATTGTAAAGGCTGTGTAAATTAAAAAAGACGAATTAATGGAGGATAAAAAAAGGACAAAAAACAGGGACAGACCTTATTTGAATTGTTTTTAAAATCGCGAAACTAATATTAATAGGTCTGTCCCCTGTTAAAACTCACACAAAACTTTTACTGCTTCTTCAATTTCGTTTTTTGTGAGCGAAGAATAATTCAAAATAAATTTATTTGAAAATTCTGTTGTACTCTCATAAAAATTTTGCAGAGCTGCGATGTGAAGACGTTTTTGCTTTGCATTTATCATAAATTTTTTAAGATATTCTTTTTTTACTTCCAAAATCATATGTAATCCTGAATCTGATTCATGAATTGTCAAAGCTTTTTGTTTATCATAAATTGTCAGATATTTTGCAAAGAGTTCTTTTTTCTGACAATAATCGTTTCTCATTCGATTTATGTGGCGTTCAAAAAATCCTTTTTCTATAAAATATGCAAGTGCAATCTGATCGATGTTTGGAACTGTGCATGAATAAAACGAAAGTTTCTGTTTAAACTCCATCAGCAATCTTTTCGGTAAAACCATATAACTGATTCTGATTGTCGGTGACAATGTTTTTGTAAAAGTATTCATGTAAATAACTTTGCCGCATTTATCCATACTTTGAAGCGTAGGAAGAGGTTTGCCGTTAAAACGAAATTCCCCATCATAATCATCTTCAATAAGATAACGGTTTGTATTTTCGTTTGCCCATGCCAAAAGTTCATATCGTCTTGTAATTTGCGTCACAATTCCCGTAGGATAATGATGTGAGGGTGAAAGATGCACAATATCTGGATTTTGTTCCTTCAGAGCTGCCATTTCAACACCTTTTTCATCAAGTGGGATTTTGACGTTTTTTACTCCAAAAAGTGAATAAATTTTGGGAATTTTACTGTAACAAGGTGATTCTACTGCATAAATTCGTGAAAAACCCAAAAGTTGGATTAAAAGTCCAAATAAATATTCTGTTCCAGAACCAATAACAATTTGAGCTGGATGTACTTTCATTCCGCGAAAACTGTAAAGATGCTTTGCAATTGCATACCTAAGAAGATTTACACCCTGCACAGGCGGTTTTGTCATTATTTCTTCTTGATTTTGATTCAGAATCTCACGCATGATATGCGCCCATGTCGCAAAAGGAAAATTTTCTGGCAAAGTTGTATTCCCAGAATAATCAAATAAAAACTTTCTGGACTTATTCTTGGTAAACTGACCTTGTTTTGACCTTGTATTATCGGTATTATCTGACCTTGTAAACGGCGGATGAAGTTGTTTCAGTGAATTTTGATTATATTCGGTGAGAGATGCAATATTTTCTACAAAAAAACCTGATTTTGGAATTGATTTTATAAATCCTTCAGCCATCAACTGTGCATAGGCAGTTTCCACCGTCAGAACAGAAACTCCCAGATTTTTTGCCAAATTCCGCTTTGAAGGGAGTTTTTCTCCACATTTCAGATGATTTAATCGAATTTCCTGCTTAATATAATCACAAATCTGCAAATAAAGGAATTTTTCACTTTCAGGTTTAATTTCAAAAGTTATCATATTTCACCTCCAGCTATCAACGAATAATAAACTGACCTTGTTTCTGACCTTGTCAATTTAATCATATTTGAATATTTTGCAAAAATCAATAAAAAAGTACATTAAAATCATCAATATCTTGAAAATCACGAGGAAAAAGTATGAAAGAGAACCGTTATGAATTAAACAAAAATCTTGCACAAATGCTTAAAGGCGGCGTAATTATGGATGTGACAACGCCAGAGCAGGCCAGAATTGCAGAGAAAGCTGGTGCTTGTGCCGTTATGGCTTTGGAACGCATTCCTGCAGACATCAGAGCAGCAGGTGGTATTTCCAGAATGAGTGACCCAAAAATGATTAAAGGAATTCAAGATGCAGTTACAATTCCAGTTATGGCAAAATGTAGAATCGGGCATTTTGTAGAGGCACAGATTTTGCAGGCTATAGAAATTGATTACATAGACGAAAGTGAAGTTTTATCTCCTGCTGATGATGTTTACCATATCAATAAAAGAGAATTTGAAGTTCCTTTTGTTTGCGGTTCAAGAGATTTGGGTGAAGCATTACGCAGAATTAATGAAGGAGCAGCAATGATTCGAACAAAAGGTGAACCTGGAACTGGTGATATTATTCAGGCAGTGCGACACATGCGCAAAATCAATAGTCAGATAAATGCTGTTGCAAGTTTGCGTGAAGATGAACTTTTTGAACAGGCAAAACAACTTCAAGTTCCTTATGAATTAGTAAAATTCGTGCATGACAATAAAAAACTGCCAGTTGTAAATTTTGCAGCAGGAGGAGTTGCTACTCCGGCAGATGCCGCTTTGATGATGCAGCTTGGTGCAGAAGGTGTTTTTGTAGGAAGCGGAATATTTAAGTCTGGAAATCCAGAGAAACGTGCAGCAGCAATCGTTCAGGCTGTAACAAATTACACAGACGCAAAACTCATTGCAAGTTTAAGTGAAGATTTGGGCGAAGCAATGGTTGGCATAAACGAAGAAGAGATTAAGTTGATTATGGAAGAACGAGGAATTTAATTCAGGCGGTAGATATGAAAAAGATTGGAGTTTTGGCACTGCAAGGTGATTTTCTGGAACACGAATCTGCTTTGAAAAAATTTTCATTACAAAAAAAGGTGGATTTTGAAATCTTCGAAATCAGGCAAAAAAAAGATGCTTTGAAAGATTTTGATGCCTTAGTTTTGCCAGGTGGAGAAAGTACAGTTCAATCAAAACTTTTGCACGAACTTGAAATATTTGACATATTAAGAGAAAAGATCGAAAAAGGATTGCCAGTTTTTGCAACCTGCGCTGGTCTGATTTTGCTGGCTTCACATTTTCAGACATTACCTGTAACAGTCAAAAGAAACGCATTTGGACGTCAGTTAGGAAGTTTTTATGCAGAAGAAGATTTTGATGCACTCCAAAAAGTTCCAATGACATTCATCCGCGCTCCAATCATAGAAACTACAAATTCAAATGAAGTAAAAGTTCTTGCAAAAGCCAAAAATTTTATAGTCGCGGTGAAATATAAAAATCAAATTGCTGTATCATTTCACCCTGAACTAAACAATGATTATCGGGTTTATGAATATTTTTATGAATTAATAGAAAACAGGGACAGACCTTGATTGAAAACAGGAACATAGAAAATAGGGATAAAACAGGGACAAACCTTGTTTTTACTTGGGAAAAAATCCTTCTTGCGAGCTTTCTTGCGTGAGAGATTGTAGCACCGCCGAAGGCGTTCCGTAGCGTAGCGAAGGAATGAAGCGATAGCGGAAGTGCGCAAAGCTCGACGGCTTTAGCCGGCACGCCCTTTTGCTTAATCATAAAAACTCAGGTCTGTCCCTGCATGTGCCTGGCTCGTGCTGTAAATTTACTCACCAACAAAAACTTAGTTTGCACGAGCCTCGAGTTTTTTAACGCTTCGCTAAAACTCGTAAAACTGAGGTTCAATTGAGGTCTGTCCCTGCATGTGCCGGTTGTTAGAATACCAATGAACATTTTTATTTGCACATGCTGCGAGTTTTTCTTAACGCTATCGCTAAAAAACTCTGTGGATGTTTTGTTTTTTTATCGAGGTCTGTCCCCTTTTTAAAAGCCTTCTCTAAAAGTGTTGAAAAAAAAATCAAAATCTTCTATTATGTTATTTCTAAAAAACCGGGGTGCTTTTTTTAAGGCTGAGATTATACCCGTAGAACTTCGTATGAGGTTCCAACCTGATCCGGATAATGCCGGCGGAGGAAGATATGAAAAAATCTTCTATTTTAAAAATCACTACATTATTTATTTTTCTTTTGGGTTTTGCTGTTCTTTTAACTAGTGCTAAAAAGAATAACCGCAAAACAAATGCACGTTTGAACGAAGTTGTTGTTTATACTTACGACAGTTTTGTCAGCGAATGGGGACCTGGACCAGAAATCGAAAAATTATTTGAAGAAAAAACTAGTTACGATTTGACGTTTGTTGATTGCGGGGATGGCGTTCAGGTTTTGAGCCGCGCTGTTTTGGAAAAGAAAAATGTTCGCGCAGATGTAATTTTAGGATTGGATAATATTATTTCGCAGAAAGCTATTGATGAAAACATTCTTGCAAAATATGAACCAAAAAATGCTAAAAATGTGATTCCTCAAGATGCTGTAAATGAGCTTTCAAAAGACTGGTATCTTACACCTTTTGATTACAGTCATTTTGCTATGATTTATGACACTCAGTCTGATGTTCCTTGTCCTGCAAGTCTTGAAGATTTAACAAATCCTGTTTATGCAAAAAAAATCATTTTGATGGATCCAAGAACTTCAACTCCAGGACTTGGTTTTGTTGCCTGGACAGTTTCGGTTTATGGTGACAAAGTGGAGGATTATTGGAAAGCTTTGAAACCAAATATTTTGACTATGGCTTCTGGATGGAGTGCAGGTTATGGGCTTTTTAAGCAAGGTGAAGCTCCTTTGGTAATAAGTTACACTACAAGTCCTGCAAGTCATGTTGAATATGATAACACTGATCGTTACATTGCTCCTGTTTTTGAACAGGGACACACAATGCAGGTGGAAGGCGCTGGCATTTTAAACAAAGCTCCAAACAGAAAAGGTGCTGAAGCATTCTTGGATTTTTTAATCAGTGATGAAGCACAAGAAATTCTTCCATTAACACAATGGATGAATCCTGCAAACAAAAATGTAAAACTTCCTGAAAGTTATAAAGTTGCTGCTCCAATTCCACAAAAAACTCTTCCTGTCGATGTAGAAGCAACAAATGCTGCTGTTGAAAAAATTATGAAGATTCTGGCAGAATAAACGATTACGCAAAATTCATAAATAATCAGGTAATTTTATTTATCAAAACTGAACAGTATATTATTGTTCAGTTTTGAGTATTAGGTTCAATTTCGAGTATTTGATTTACAAACCGTGGCAAGGATAGTAGGGGCACCAAAGGTGGCCACTGGACTGAGCGAAGCGAGGGAAGCGGCTGGAGCGATAGCGGAACCCCGGATAGCCTGTTTTTTGCGAAGCAAAAAGCCACCCATAAAATATAAAAAAATCAAAAAAACTGACTTTCAGACTATTATAACAAGTTTTACTAAAGAGGCTGATTTGAATATTTCAACTTTATTTCATGTTACTTGGTTTACTTTTCTTCAAGCAGCTGGTTCAACTTTAGTGGCACTTTTAATTGGACTTCTGGCAGCTTTCTTTTGCGGAAGAAGGCGTTTTTTTGGAAAAAATATTCTGCTGTCACTTTCTGCCGTGCCATTTTGTGTTCCATCACTCATCATAGCTCTTGGTTATGTTACTTTTTTGGGAATGAACGGTGGATTAAACAAATTTTTGATGGCAGTATTTGGGTTGCAAAAACCACCTGTGCAAATTCTTTATTCTTTTGCTGGATTATTGATAGCACAGGGATTTTACAATTTTCCGCTTGTGATGAAAAATGTTTCGCAAGCTTGGGAACAGCTTCCACCTGAGCAAACAGAAAGTGCAAGACTTCTGGGAGCTGGCGAATTCCGCATTTTTAGAACAGTCACCATTCATCAGCTTATTCCATCGATTGCATCTTCAAGTCTTCTTGTGTTTATCTATTGTTTTTTAAGTTTCGTTCTTGTTCTGCTTTTTGGTGGAATCGGAAATTCAACTTTGGAAGTGGAAATTTACAAAGCTGCTCGGGCTACTCTTGATTTTAAAACAGCTGGAATTCTTGCCTTTTTTGAAACATCGATTTTATGCATCATTACGGTTTTATATTGTCTTCTTGAACAAAAAACTTCAAAATCAAAAGGGATAAAATCAAAAAATATAAATGTTCAAATTAATCTGGCTGGCGCAGAATACAAAATTCTAGAAATCTGCGTATTTATCATCATGATGATTTTGATTGTGATTTTTTTTCTGGCACCACTTGGCGGTATTGTTTTTAATGCTTTTACATCACCAAAAACAGGTGCAAGATTTACGCTGAGTTCATTTGCGCGTATTTTCAAAATGAAAAGTTTTCTTCCATCAATTTTCACGACTATAAAAACAGCCTTTTTTACTGGCACTTTTTGCACAATTTTAGGATTTTTGTATGCTGTTTTGATGAGGTTCTTGGAAGGAAAGACTAAAAAAAGTATCGCTGTTTTTCTTCAGGTTCTGCCAATTCTGCCAATGTGCATTTCCAGCGTTGTTGTTGGTGTGATTATCACAATGATTGTGCGTGATGGAAATATTTTCTGGCTGATTGTGGCGCAGACTTTACTTTCGTGGCCGCTTGCATTCAAAGTGATATTTCCACAGCTTCAAAAAATTTCTGATTCGACGATTGATGCTGCTAAACTTATTTCAAAAAATAATTTCCAAATTATTTGGCGCATTTTTCTTCCAATATGCAAATCTAGTGTTTTGAGTGCATTTGGATTTTGTTTTGCAATAAGTGCTGGAGATACAACGCTGCCTCTTGTTCTGGCAATTCCTAAATTTAATACATTGTCACTTTTTACTTACCGACTTGCAGGCGCGTATAGATTTAACGAAGCATGTGCAGCAGGTGTTTTTCTTGCAATACTTTGTGTTGGATTTTTTTTGATTACGGGAAATAACTCAAAAAACACAAGAGCTATGGAGCAGCGCGAAGCGGCCACTGGACTGAGCGAAGCGAGGGAAGCGGCTGACCGTTAGGGAACTGCGAAACAGCTCGGTTTTGCGCAGCAAAATGTGCCCTAAAAAAAGGGACAGACCTTACATTGTGAGAAAAAGGGGACAGACCTTGTTTATGTTAACGAGGTCTGTCCCTTTTTTACTCCCTTTTTTATGTCTCTAAATTAAATCGCTACTTTTACGCAAGGTCTGTCCCCATTTTAAATCCCATTTTTAATCTTTACTTTTAATCTTAAAATTATTATAATTTAATTACATAATTTTATATGAGGTGATTTATGGAATTGAAAGGTTCTCAGACAGAAAAAAATCTCCAGACTGCTTTTGCTGGAGAATCTCAGGCAAGAAACAAATATACTTACTTTGCAAGCAAAGCAAAAAAAGAAGGTTATGAACAGATTGCTGCAATCTTCGAAGAAACTGCAAATAACGAAAAAGAACACGCTAAAATGTGGTATAAGCTTTTGAATGACGGTATCGGTACAACAGCCGAAAACTTGAAAGCTGCAGCTGATGGCGAAAACTATGAATGGACAGACATGTACGATGGTTTTGCAAAAACTGCGCGTGAAGAAGGTTTTGATTACATTGCAAAACTTTTTGAAGGTGTTGCTGCCATCGAAAAACATCACGAAGAACGCTATCGCAAACTTTTGAAAAATGTTGAAGATAAAGTTGTTTTCTCAAGTGATGGAGATGCAATCTGGCAGTGCCGAAACTGTGGTCACATTGTGGTAGGAAAAGAAGCTCCACAAGTTTGCCCGGTTTGTGCTCATCCACAGGCGTACTTCCAGGTTGAAGCTCAGAATTACTAATTTTTTCTGACAGCTGGACTGATTTTTTGTTCCGGCTGTCACCTTTTTTATCCGACAGCGACCAGATTTTTCTTTCTGCAAAAGTCTGAAAATCTGGCTTTCCATTATTTTTAAAAGTTTTTTATTGCAATCCCAAAAAATGACACAGATTACAGAAAAAGATTTAAACTATCGTATTGTAAAAGATAAACATTTCCGTTCAATTTTCAGAAAAAGCGTTTACAGCCGGGTTGTTCTGAATTTTTTACTCATCGCTATTCAGATTTTTATCTTCCTGTTGTTTTTGATAAAATTTCAGCCGTATGTTGAAATCTATTTTGGAAGTTCCATTCTCATTTCTACATTCTTTTTGATGTATCTGGCAAACTGTAAAGGAAAAAATGAGTTTAAACTTGCATGGCTTGTTCCTGTCATCATTTTTCCGCTTTTTGGAATTTCTGCATATTACCTTTACCATTCAAACACCGGCGGTCTAAGTCAAAAATATAAACTCAAAAAACTTAAAGAAGAAACAAACAAATATTCTCCACAGAAAGAAAAAGTTGACCAGATTCTTTCAGAGTATCCTGAAGCAAAAGGTCTTTCAACTTATCTGCTGAATTCAGGAAATTATTATCCTCACGAAAAAAATCAGATTAGTTATTTCCCAAGCGGCGAAAAATTTTATCCAAGTCTTGTTGATGATTTACAAAACGCAAAAAAATTCATTTTCATTGAATATTTTATTATTGATGTAGATAAAACATGGGCTTCAATCCTGCGAATTCTTGAAAAAAAGGTTACTGAAGGTGTGGAAGTACGCGTTCTTTTTGATGGACTTGGTTCTCCTAGTGCTTCTTCCAAAAAATATCAAAAATATTTAAGACAGCAGGGTATCAAAGTGCATTCATTTTCTCCGCTGATTCCGTTCTTTTCAACACATCAAAACAACCGTGATCACCGCAAAATTGTCGTTATTGACGGAAATGTCGCTTACACTGGCGGATTGAATATTTCAAATGAATATATGAATGTCGAAATGCAGCAAAATAGATTTAAGTATTGGAAGGATAATGCAATTCGCATTCAAGGTTCAGCGATTCAGAATTTGACAAAACTTTTTCTTGAAGACTGGAATATTCAGGTGAAAAAAAAGCATTTCAAAGATGGATATAACTCAATAGATGACTTTGAAAAATATCTGAATCAGGATTATCCGGCTTTTGATTGCGATGGTGTTATTATTCCTTATGGTGATGATGCTTCAAACAGCTGCGATATTGCAGAAAATGTGTATATTCACATCATTTCTACAGCAAAAAAATATCTTTACATTACCACGCCATATATGGTCATTGATAATCAGCTGATGGATGCACTTATTTTTGCAGCAAACCGCGGAGTTGACGTAAAAGTAATTGTTCCGTCTGTTCCAGACCACATGATTACGTTCTACGTTGGAAAAACTTTCTTGAAAACTCTTGTTCAAAACGGTGTGCAAATATATTTATATGAAAAAGGATTTATCCACGCAAAAACTTTTATCAGCGATGACTCTGTTTCTACGGTCGGTTCTGTGAATCTGGATTACAGAAGTCTTTTCCATCATTTTGAATGTGGTGCCGTACTTTATAATTGTCCAACCACAGCAGATATTAAAGAGGATTTTACAGAAACTTTGCAGGACTGCACAAAAATGACGCTTGCAGACTATAAAAAAATCCCGATTTTCTACCGCATGATTGCAAGAATCCTTAGAATTTTTGCTCCATTAATGTAAATCTGAATAATAAATCAAGTTAAAGAAGAATCTCGACGGATTTGTTTTGCTTAAATAGGGACAGACCTTGTTTTCGTTGCCAATATTTCGCACATAGTAAAACTTGAAGATTGTTCAATTTTTGTGCATAATAAACATAAGTTAGTGTGAAATCATTAGCACGATTTATGGCACAGACTAATCTTTACTGCGATTTAATACTAAAAATTGCAATTATTAAAAAATATAATGAGATTAATATGAAACAAATTTCACCTGCTTCGCTTCAGGAAAACGCTTTCGAAATGATTGGAAAAGACTGGATGCTTATTACCGCACAAAAAGGTGATAAGGTGAACACAATGACTGCAAGTTGGGGCGGTCTTGGTGTAATCTGGAACAAAAATGTTGTGACTGTTTATATCAGAAATTCGCGTTACACAAAAGAATTTGTGGATAGTCAGGAAAAATTTTCTATCTGCGTGATGCCGCAGAATTTCAGAAATGAACTTTCTTATTGTGGAAAAATTAGTGGTCGCGATGAAGATAAAATTGCAAAATGCGGATTTTCGGTTACTCATCATAATGCGGTGCCATATTTTGAAGAAAGCCGTCTTGTTTTGATTTGTAAAAAACTTTATGCGCAGGAAATGAAAGCTGAATGTTTCACAGATGAAAATAAAAATCTGGCAGAAACTTTTTACAAAGACAATGATTGGCATGTAATGTATATTGCCGAAATTGAAGATATTTTGGTTGCGGATTAATTATTATATATGAAAAAAATTGTTTTTATTTTTTGCTGTATTTTTATCTTTTTATCAGCTGGTTGTGTAAATTTACAAAAATCCCCTGGAAATGTGGAAAATTCCAATGGGGAAAATTCTTATACCGATTCAATCACTGAAAAACTGATTTTTCCTTTTGATGCGGAGCATCAGCAGCTTGAGATTTTTTCGCCGGAACAATGGGGTTTATGGAGTCGAACCGAAAACAAGCTATCTCATGAATTTTCTTCTGAAGATAAAATCTTTTCTATTGAATATAAAGCTTCTGATGATTTTTCTATTTCCATAAATAATGAAATGAATGTTTCAGAAGGCGAGATGTACTTGTTTGCTTCAAACATTTTTCTGCCAAAAGGAAACATCAGCGCGAATTTTATTCTTTATGATGAGAATAATAATGTTATTGATTGGTGTGGAGGAATTACAACTTTAACTCCAGCTAACGGTTATCAAGCACTTTATTGTTTAATTTTTGTAAATTCAGAAATCAAGAAGATACGACCTCGTTTTACAGGCGAAGGCAATACAATTGCAAAAATTAAAAACACTTCACTTTATAAAATCGAAAATATGCAGAACATGAATTCCTGCATTGAAAACGAATATCTTAAAGTCATCTGTAATGCTCAAACTTTATCAGTGAATGTTTTTGATAAAAGAAACGGTATACTTTACGAACAGTGTTCTGAAAATCTTAAAGGAATCATTTTTACAGAATCATCAGTTTCGGAGAATTCTATAAAACTAATTTCTTATGACAAAAAAGCCAAACCTGTAATCACAAGTATGATAAAATTTAACTCGGAAAATCAAGCTTCTTTGGATTATTCGCTTTCCATGCCCCATGATTATACTTTCAGCAGTTTTTCTTTTCCACAGAAATCCATTTCAAAAGAAGGTGATTATCTTGTGTTACCTGTTAATGAAGGTATGTGTTTTGATTACAATGACGAGCAGGCTTTTCATGGTGAACTCGTTACCTACAGCGGACATGGTTTATGCATGCCGTTTTTTGGGATTACGAATCAAACAACAGGTGCCGGTTTTATTTCTATTATTAAAAATCCTGACGATTGTGCGGTTGAAATTGAAATGAAAGAAACAAACTGCGTAGGGCCGAATTGGAAAAGTCAAAAAGAAAAATTTGGTTACGATAGAAATATGACACAGACTTTTTTTACTGAAGGCGGTCATGTTGCAATTGCAAAAGAGTATCGAAAATATGCAAAAGAAAATGGAACTCTCATTACATTTGAAGATAAAAAACAGCAGAGAGGATTTGAGGGTTCTGAAAGATTAAATAAACTTATGGGTGCAGCAAATATCTGGTGCTGGTATTATGATTGGGAAGGTCATACTGCGGACACTTTAGTCAGTCAAATTCTTGAAGCGGGAATAGACAGAATATTGTGGAGTCATAATCAGGATAAAGAAGTAATTTCTAAACTCAACGAAATGGGAGTTTTAACCAGTAGATATGACATTTATCAGGATGTTATGAATCCTGCAAATTATGATTTAGTGAGTTATGTTTCTGATGACTGGCTGCCACAGGCTTATCCAAATGATATTGCAATCAACAAAGATGGAAGTTTCGTACAAGCATGGGGTGTAGAAAGAAAAGATAATAACGGATATATAAACTGTGTTGCTTTGTGTGATATTACCGCTCCAAAATATGCGCGTCAGAAAATTCAAGATGAATTAGTGCAAAAGAATTTTGGTTCACGTTTTTTTGATACTACTACAGCAAGTTCATTACGTGAATGTTATTCATCTGCGCATCCTATGACAAGAACTGAAAGCCGTAAAAGCAGATTTGAACTTTTGAGTATCAGTAGTATTGAACACAAACTTGTTACAGGAAGTGAAACTGGCATGGATTTTGTGGTTCCTGTGTGTGATTATTTTGAAGGAATGATGAGTCTCGGTCCATATCGTCGGGAAGATACAGGACGAAATGTTGATCAGTTTTTTGATAATGTTCCTTCACAAATACTGGAATATCAATTAAATGAAAAAAGACGATTACCACTTTGGGAATTGGTTTATCATGACTGCTGTGTTGCATATTGGTATTGGGGAGACCATAACAATACATTTAATGATCAACAGATTTGGGATAAACGTGACAATTTTAATGCTTTGTATGCTGTTCCGCCAATGTATTGGATAAAAGATGAAGAACATTTCCAAAAAAATAAAGAACGTTTTGTAAAAAGTTACAAAGCCAGTTCTGAAATAACTCGAAAGGCAGCTGGATCAGAAATGATTTCACATGAATTTCTTACACCAGACAGAACAGTTCAGCAAACACAGTTTTCAAATGGATTGACAGTAACTGTAGACTTTTCTACAAACCAGATTTCATTTAATTAATATGGATTTAGAAAACTCAAAAAATTTGAGAAAACAAGTATTTAATTGTAAATTTGCATAAAACTTAATCGAGATCTGTCACTGTGCTTCTGTTTACATTTCTTCTTTTTTCGAATTCAAAATTCTGAAGGAATTTTTTTGCGCGTTCGGTTTTTGGATTTGTCCAGAATTCTTCGGGTGTGCCTGTTTCAACTATTTCTCCGCCGTCCATGAAGATGATTTTGTCGGCAACGGCACGTGCAAACTGCATTTGATGTGTTACGATGAGCATGGTTTTTCCTTCATTTGCAAGATTCATCATTACGTCTAAAACTTCGCGAACCATTTCAGGATCCAGAGCAGCGGTGACTTCGTCAAAAAGCATTACTTCTGGATGCATACAAAGCATGCGCACTATGGCAACTCGCTGTTTCTGTCCTCCTGAAAGTTGACGTGGAAATGCATTTTTTTTATCTGCAAGTCCTACTCTTTCAAGCCACATTTGTGCTTCTTTTTCTACTTGCTCCATATCAAAATTTAGATTATGTGCGTGTTTTGGTCCCAAAAGTATGTTTTTCATGACATTTAGATGTGGAAATAAATCGTAACTTTGGAAAACCATTCCGATTTTTTGTCGGATAAGGTGCATATCTTTTGTTCTGTTTGAAATTACTTCGCCATCCAAAAGGATTTCACCCTGCTGAATCTTTTCCAGCCCGTTTATGCAGCGCAAAAATGTAGATTTTCCGCAGCCAGAAGGTCCTAGAATAACAATTACTTCACCTTTTTTTACATTCAGGGAAACATTTTTCAGAATTGTATTGTTATCGAATGATTTTGTGATATTTTTGATTTCCAACAATGCCATTTTATTTTAAACCTCATCTTTGAAAACGTGGAATTACTTTCCACGAGTGTAATTTTGCGTTAGCGCTGGGAGCACCTGCGAAGCAGTCCACTCCTTTGTTCTGCTTTCAGTTTTGCTTCGGAGGGGATGAGCGTTAGCGAAGTGCGGACATAGCGACCCGAAGCGCAAGCGAAGGGGAACGCCCTATTTTTTCATTTTTCCTACTTTTTCTGTTTGTTTTCAATCACTTTGGCTAGTAGGCTCAAAATCCAGCAGACAAAAAAGTACATCATAAAGATGACAAAATATACTGCTATACTTGCTGTAGGTATTTTGATTCTATTTGCTTCGATGATTTGCTGTCCAATTTTGACTACCTCGATTACTCCAACAAAAACTACTAGTGATGTGGTTTTTATCATGCGTGTAATCAGATTCATGCTCAGCGGAATGAGTGAGCGCAAGGTCTGCGGAATTATGATGTAAAAAAATATCTGGCGTTCAGTAAGTCCGATTGCACGTCCGCTTTCATACTGATGTTTTGGGACGCTTTCGAGTGAGCCCCGAACTAAATCTCCCATTTCGGCAGTTCCCCAAAGTGTAAAAACCAGGATGCTTGCGGCTTCGCCACTTAATGAAATGTTGAACGCACGTGTCAATCCGTAATATGCAATGAAAAGTAAAACCATTTGCGGCATGATGCGCATGAATTCGAGATATACTTTGCACGCTGCTTTGATGATTTTGTTTTTGCGCGTCATCAAAATGCCAAAAAGAAAGCCCAAAATGATGGAAAATGCTACGGAAACGAGTGCTATCCAAACTGTAACCCAAAGTCCGCCAAAAAGACGCTGAAGGTTTGTCCCCATGGTGATTACGCTGAACGACTGTTTGATGGAATTAATTATGTCCGAACTGTGCATAGCGCAATCTCCTTTCTGCAAATGCTGCCAGAATTGAAATCGGCAGGAGCAGAATTAAATAAGAAATGCACAAAAGTGTGAGGGCTTCGTCTGTTTTGTAGTAAAGTCCTATCAAATCTTTTGCAACGAACATTAAATCGGCAAGCGCAACTGCACTAAAAACCGAAGTTTCTTTTATGAGGAACATGACATTTGCACAAAAGCCTGGAATAGAAACTGAAAATGCCTGGGGCAAAATGACGTATTGCGTAATTTGACGTTTTGTAAGTCCAATGCACTGAGCACTTTCTATCTGCACTTTGGAAACGCTTTCCAATGCGGAACGGAATGTTTCTTCCATATAGCTTCCGCCTAAAAAGGTAAGTCCTATGATTGCGCATTGAACTGAGGAAAGTTTTATTCCCATGCGCGGAAATGCAAAATAAAGAAAAAATAATTGTATCAAAAGCGGTGTGTTTCGTGAAAACTCAATGTAAACGCTGACTATTTGACGAAGTACCGGCACTTTGTAATATTTGATTAATGCACAAATGAGTCCTAATATGAGTGAAAGCAGAATTCCTGCCAAAGCAAGTTTAAGCGTGAGGGATGAAGCTTCGACATACATTGGAATTACTTTTTTTATAAATTCAAAATCCATGGAGATTTTATAGTAATTTTTTTTATGAAGTTAGTCAATTGGAGAAAATTGATTTTGATTGTTGATTAATTCTTCCACTTCTTCTTTTTTTAGTGGAATATTATGGACGTAAGCTGATTTATTTTTTTCAATTTCTTCGATATCCCATTTCTTTCCTTTATTTATTCCGGGGCATTCTTTTGCACAATCCAACCATGTTTCTTTATCGTTTATCATCCAATCCCAAAACGGATAAGTGGAACATTGTATTGGACGAGCTTGATATGCCGAACAACCATTATTCCATAAAATGCAATCATAATTCTTTTTTTCTTGTAATGCCAAGACTTTTGTACCGTAATAATAATCTGCCCAACGACAATATTTTTCTACAAAATCTTTGATTTTCATTTTGAAATGATTACACAAAACTTGTAAATCGCGTTTGGAAAGGTAAACAAAACCAGGTGAATGACCGCAGCAAAAACTACAGCGTTGACACTCAAAATTTAATCCATCTTTATAGAATTTTTCACACATATTTTTATTGATAAATGCGGTAATAGCTTTTATGCCATTAAGCCGCGCACAAATATTTCTACTCCAATTGCTATTAAAATAGTTCCACCCAAAATTTCAGCTTTTCTGCTTAATTTTGCTCCAATTTTTTTACCAATTGCAAGTCCGAAAATACAAATGATAAAAGTAACAACAGCTATGATTAATGAAGCAATGAATGCCATTGACAATCCATAATTTGCAATTGTAAATCCTACTGAAAGAGCATCGATTGATGTCGCAATTCCTTGCAAAATTATCACAGAAACTGTCAAAGTGATTGTATTTGTATTCTCTTCCTTTCCATGAACTGTTTCAATAATCATCTTTCCTCCTATGGATAATAGAAGAAAAAGTGCAATCCAAGGAATTAATGGTTCAAAAGCGGAAAAAAACTTAGTTATTGTGTGTACACAAATCCATCCGATTAATGGCATGGCAAATTGAAAAAAAGCGTAACAACCTGCAATAAGACACATTCTTTTTTTTTGCATTTGTGGTTCACTTAATCCATTTGTAAGAGAAATTGAAAAAGCATCCATTGCAAGACCAATGCCCATTAAAATACTATTCAGATAAAAAACTAAAAAATTCATTACTTCCTCAAGAAGATAAAATATAACAAAATTGATTATATTTATCAAATAGTTAAAATAATAATCCACACAAATGATAGACAATTAGTGAAAAAAGCCAGGCTATTGCACATTGGAAGAAAACTACTGTAACAGCCCATTTTGCTCCTAATTCACGTTTGATTGCGGCAATTGCAGCTACGCATGGTGTATACAAAAGAGAAAAAACGAGCATGGAAATAGCAGCCTGTTTTGTAAGAGCAACTGTAATTCCTGTACCAAACAAAATCTCCATTGTGGAAACTACACTTTCTTTTGCCATAAAACCACTTATAAAAGATGTGACAATTCGCCAGTCGCCAAGACCAATTGGTCTAAAAATTGGTGCAATCAAGCTGGAAATCTTTGCCATGATACTTTCAGAAGAATCAGTCACCAAATTTAACCTGAAATCAAAACTTTGTAAAAACCAAACAACAATTGTTGCTAATAAAATTATAGTAAACGCTTTTGTGATAAAATCTTTTGCTTTTTCCCACAAAAGTTGTACTACATTTTTCATGCCCGGCATGCGGTAATTTGGTAATTCCATCACAAACGGAACCGCTTCTCCTTTAAAAATTGTGCTTTTAAATACTAACGCAACAAGAATTCCCACAACAATTCCAAGAAAATACAATCCCGTCATTATAATTCCGCCTTTATCTGGAAAAAATGCACTTACAAAAAAAGCATAAATCGGAAGTTTTGCGGTGCAGCTCATAAATGGAGTCAAAAGGATGGTCATGCGCCTGTCTCTACGACTTGGTAACGTTCTGGTGGACATAACCGCTGGAACAGTGCAGCCAAAACCAATGAGCATAGAAACGATGCTTTTTCCTGAAAGTCCGATTTTGCGCAAAAGTTTATCCATAAAAAAAGCAACTCTGGCAATGTATCCGCTGTCTTCAAGAATCGAAAGAAAGAAAAACAATGTTACGACAATCGGGAGAAAACTGAGAACACTTCCAACGCCGCCAAAAATTCCTTCTATCACAAGATTTTGGATGGCTTCATTCACGTTCGCCATATTCATAAGATTTCCAATTAAAATGGTTAATTTATCAATACCGATTTCCAAAATATTCTGCAAAAAAGCTCCAATCACATTAAAAGTCAGGTAAAAAACTGCTGCCATAATCAAAACGAAACATGGAATTGCCGTCCATTTTCCAGTCAAAACTTTATCCATCCTTTCAGAGCGGCGACGTTCCTTACTTTCCTGAGGTTTTTTGACAGTTTGTTCGCAAACTCGTTCAATAAAATCAAATCGCATATCAGCAATGGCAGCACTTCTATCCATTTTGCCTTCATTTTCCATCTGAACAACAACATGCTCTATCATTTCCAATTCATTCTGGTCGAGCTCAAGCTGTTTGATGATAAGAGTATCTCCTTCTATCACTTTTGTTGCACAAAAACGAACAGGTAATCCTTCTTTTTCAGCATGATCTTCGATGATTGATTCGACAGTGTGAATAGCGCGATGAATTGCTCCTCCATGATCATCTTTGCTACAAAAATCCTGCTGAACTGGTTTTTCTTGAAACTGTGCAATATGCATAGCATGGTTTATAAGTTCCTGAACACCTTGATTTTTGGCAGCAGATATAGGCACAACAGGCACACCAAGCATCGATTCCATTTTGTTGATGTCAATTGCACCTTTATTTCCAATCAATTCATCCATCATGTTTAATGCAATTACCATCGGAACATTCATTTCCAAAAGCTGCATTGTCAAATATAAGTTGCGTTCTATATTTGTAGCATCAACAATATTGATTATTGCTTTTGGTTTTTCATTCAGCACAAAATTTCTAGAAACAATTTCTTCGCTTGTGTATGGCGACATAGAATAAATGCCGGGCAAATCGGTAACTTCTGTATTTTCACGGTTTTTGATTGCCCCAGTTTTCTTATCAACAGTAACGCCAGGAAAATTTCCTACATGTTGATTTGAACCAGTAAGTTGATTGAATAACGTCGTTTTTCCGCAATTTTGATTTCCTACCAGCGCAAACGAAAGCAAAGTTCCTTTTGGAAGCGGTGTTCCCTCGCCTTTGAGATGATATTTTCCATCTTCACCAAGCCCCGGATGATTACTTGTATTGATTTTTTGAATGCGTTCGTGTTTATTTGACCTTTCTGTAATTCTTTGAATCTGGATTTTTTCTGCCTCAGAAAGGCGGAGTGTCAATTCATAACCGTGAACCTGCAATTCCATAGGGTCGCCCATTGGCGCAAATTTGACAAGTGTAACTTCTGCACCAGGAATAATTCCCATATCCAAAAAATGTTGACGCAATTCACCTTGTCCGCCAACATTTTGAATTACAGCACTTTCACCAACTTTCAACTCGCTTAATTTCAATACTTGAAATGCATCATTTTCCATAGTAAAAAACCTCAATGCATCTTACAACTATTACACAATAATTAAAAGAACAAATGTCGAATTTTGAATTTTTATTGAGGGGGTAATACAACCCCTCAAAACGGCGAAGTCAAGGCTTTAAGCGTTAGCGTACCTTGACTCGACGTATTTTTAGGGTGGCTTTTTGCTTCGCAAAAAATGCGAGAAATGCTATGCATTTCTCGTCCCGAGTTTGCATTGCAAACTCGCGCTTTTCAGGGTTTCGGCGTCAAAGCGCCTTCATTCCTTCGCTACGCTTCGGAACTGGCTTCGCCAGCCCTTACAATCCTTGCCACGGTTTGTAAATCAAATACTCGAAATTGAACCTAAAAGTTTTTTTTGACACTTTTTTTTGAATTATTGTCATTTCAAATGAAGATTTGTGAAGTTTAATTATTTGAAAATCATTTTCCTTCGAAAAAAATCCAAATGAGTTATGTTCTATAAATAAGAAAAACCAATCATCAGTTCTTTCGAAACAAAAAAACACAAACAACAAACTTTTAAAACTAGTTATTTTTATGCAAATTAACTTATTGAGAAATTTTAAATTGTACAAATAATGTGTTATTAGAGCATTTTTTTCAAAGTTTCTGTCATATCATCCAAAACTTCTGTATCACCAGTTTTTAGATGCTCAGCTACACAGGAGGAAACAAAATCTTTAAACAATTCTTTGCTGAAGGAATTGAGAGCTGCAGATGCCGCAGAAACTTGTACCAAAATTTTTGGAGGATAAGTGTTTTCCTGCAGCATTCTGTTAATTCCATTAATCTGGCCAACAATTCGATTCAGTCGGTTAGACAAAGCTTTTCTGTCTTCCTGAGAACGCGCTGTAATTCTGTCACAAACTCCGATACAATGCGGACAATCATGTCCAAAGACGCTTTCCTTGTTTTCCATAGTATTTTCCTTACATGAAAAATACTATCCAAAATACACTAAAGTCAAGATAGGAATCGAATTTTAATGATAATAATTTGTTTTTTATATTTTATTACTCTAATTTTGTATCGTATATATTTTCAAAAGCACAAAATTCCATTTGATTTATAGCTTTTTTTTCATTATAATTTTTCTGTTATGGAAAATATGGAAAAAAATCTTACTCAAGGAAGCATTTTCAAAAATATTGTTGTTTTTTCACTTCCATTTTTGCTTTCTTATTTTCTACAGACGTTGTATGGAATGGCTGATTTATTTATTGCTGGTCAATTCAATGGAGCAAATGTAATTTCAGCCGTTTCAATTGGAAGCCAAGTGATGCACATGTTCACGGTTATGATTGTTGGTCTTGCAATGGGCGGAACTGTACTAATCGGACAAGCTGTAGGGGCAAGAGATTCCAAAAAAGTTTCAAACGTAATTGGGAATACAATTACACTTTTCATCATAATTGCTATTTTCATCACTTTTATTTTACTTATTTTGTGTAGAAAAATTGTTTTGGTTGTACAAACTCCTATAGAGAGCATAGACGAAACAGTTTCTTATTTGAAAATTTGTTTTATTGGCATCCCTTTTATTGTAGCTTATAACGTGATTTCTTCCATTTACAGAGGACTTGGTGATTCAAAAAGTCCTATGATTTTTATAACAATTGCATGCGTCATAAACATCATTCTTGATTATTTATTTATGGGAATTCTAGGGATGAAGGCATCTGGTGCCGCAATAGCAACTGTTCTTGCCCAGACATTCAGCGTTATCATAAGCATTGTTTTTATGAAAAAATCAAAAAATCCTATAAGAATTTACAAAACTGATTTAATACTGAAATCAAAAATTGCAGGAAATATTTTGAAGATTGGTGTTCCAGTTTGCTGCCAGGACGGATTTATCCAGATTTCTTTTATGATTATCACTGTGATTGCAAACAGGCGCGGTGTTGATGTTGCAGCCGCTGTCGGAATTGTAGAAAAAATCATCTGCTTTTTATTTTTAGTTCCGTCGACGATGCTTTCTACTGTCAGTTCCATTGCAGCGCAGAATATCGGTGCCGGCTTTATAAATCGTGCTGAAAAAACTTTATGGATGGGAACTTCCATTGCTGCCGGAATTGGACTTGTTTTTGCATTAATTTTTCAGTTTGCTGCAAAACCGATTTTGTCTTTGTTTACAACAGAAACTGTCGTAGTTGATTTGGGTGTACAATATATCAAATCTTACGTTTTTGACTGCTTTTTTGCGGCAATTCATTTTTCTTTCAGCGGATATTTTTGTGCTATGGGAAAATCAATCATTTCTTTCATTCACAATGTTATTTCAATCATCTGTGTAAGAATTCCAGGAGCTTACCTTGCTGCAAAACTGTATCCTCAGACACTTTTTCCGATGGGAATGGCGGCACCTCTTGGTTCAGCTCTTTCGGCAATTATTTGCGTGGCTGCTTTTTTTTTATTGAGAAAAAAAATAAAATGAATTTATAAAAAAATTTAAACAATAGAGGGAAAAGGAATTATGTTAATACAAAAAGAAAATTTAAACTGGTTTGGTCGTCATTTAGATTATAATAATGTTCGTTATTTTGATTATTCAGCAAGCGGATTTAGTTTTATTTTAAAAGGAAAAAAAGCAGTTGCCACAATTTTGAGCGACAGTCAAACATGGAATCAACAGAACAAAGGCGTGATTGGAGTTTACATTACAGAAGGTGAAGAGTTTTCTTGGCAGAATTTTCCTGCAGAACCGGTAAAACGCATTATTTTGACAGAAGAAAAAAATGAATGTGTGCTTTTTGAATCAGATGAAGAGAAAACAATTTGCATACGCGTACTCAAATTGAGCGAAGCTGCTTTTGGTTATGCTGGTCTTGAAAAACTAGAAATCGAAGGGGAAATTGTTCCTTCGCAATCTTATGAACTTGCTGGAAAAAACTGTCTGAATCTTGAAGTAATCGGTGACAGCATTACCTGCGGATATGGAATAGAAGGTGTGTGGGAAAAAGACACATTTTCTACAGAAACTGAGCGTGCAGATAAATCTTATGCTTTTTTAACAGCAAAAAAACTGAATGCAAATCTTCATTGCTGCAGCTGGAGCGGAATTGGCATCATTTCAAATTATGTTGACCCTGCAACAGCAAAAATCCCAGAAACCTGTTGGTTAATGCCTGCAAACTGGCCTTACACAGACAAATCGCTTTCTCTCAGACTTGGAATTGAACCGGAAGTTTGGGACGAAAGCAGATTTTCTCCAGATATCGTGGTAATTCATCTGGGAACAAATGATGCTAGCTGGGTTCAAAATAAAGAAGACAGAAGACTTGGCTATGTAAGCGGATTGCGTCAGCTGATTGAAGCCGTGCATCGCCGTTCTCCAAAAGCAAAAATCTGCTGCTGTCTTGGAGTGATGGGGCAGGATTTGTGTGATTCAGTTGAACAGGCTGCTAGTCTTTTCCAAAAAGATTTTCCATCAGTGAAAATCAAAACTGTAAAATTCCCAGTTCAAAAAGAAGAAGACGGAATTGCAGCAGACTGGCATCCTTCAGCTAAAACTCACGAAAAAATCGCCCGAATTCTCGCAGATGAACTTGAACATTTTTAATCATCCGACAAAATAAAGCAAGGACTGTCCCTGTCTCGTGCTGTCAATTCATCAACCAACATGAATTCAGTTTGCACGAACCTCGTGTTTTTTAACGATTCGTTAAACTTGTGAAAATGAGGTCTGTCCCCAGTTTAAAAAAATCATTTTATATAAAAAAGGCCACCCTAAAAAAAATCAGGGCAGCCTTTTTTTTTAATCATCGTAATGTTTAAAAAGTGCAACAGGTTCCTGTTCAATTCTGATTTCTGGAAGTTCAGGCAAAACTGCGTATGAGTTTGTGAGCCAATCACCGTCTTTTGCAGCGTATGGATCAGTTCCATCTTCAGGATGATTCAAACCGTCCTTTGGAGGACAGAAAAACCTTAATTTCATATCAGCTGGCTTTTCCAGAGAATTTTCAAAGAAATAACTCATCAAATCAACGCATTTTACACCTGGCGCTTTGTAGAACCAGTATCCGCCAAATTCCATCATAATATTTGCATCTTCAAGTTCATCTTTGAAATAAACTTCAAAAAATGATGGAGTTTTATCAAAATGCACAGTTGTTTCAACGCCTTCAGCATCTTCCGAACCGCCCCAGCGAAGTTTTACAGGAAATGAAACTGTTTCTTTTGATTCAATCGGATGAGTGAAAAACGGTTTGTGAAGTTCCTGTTTGTACATTTTGAGAATCGGCTGTTCAATTCCAACTTCTTTATTGTTTGGATTTGTGATTTCAAGGCCAAGTCGTCCGTCATCACGGAATTGATACAAAGTAAATGCTGCAAGCCATTTATCATCATCCTTTTGTAGAAGTTCCATAAAATGCTTCATCATATTTGACTGTTCAAAAGCACCAGTAACATCGCCATCTCCATTCAATTCAGAAAGAACCATTGGTTTATCCTGACCGGTGATTTCTTTTAACCGCAGATATGTATTTTTTGCTTTTTCATAAACAGCATCAACATCATAACATGCATAATTACTGTTTTCCTTTGTTGCAACATCAACAGGCCAGCCCCAGTGAAGTGAAAGATACTGATCCCCAGACCAAATGTCAGCCTTTTTGTGAGCTTCCAAAAAGATTTCTTCCATTTCAAGTTTTCCAGTTTCCTTTTGCCACATACCTGCACACAAAATCACTTTTACGTTTGGCGCATACTCATGCATAACATCACACACAAGACAGAAAAAATCTGCAAGTTGCTGATAAGAAGCACGTTTGTTGAAACAGAACCAGGAACCAGTACATTCGTGATTTACTCGAAGCAGAATTCTTCCATAAGGACGCAGATCCTGCGCAACCTGAATTACTTCTTCCTTAGTCAAAGCAGGATCCATAGTAAGAGTAAGAACAACATCCTGACCGCGCTGGCGAATTTCTTTCATAAAACAGAAAGGTTCACCATCGCGCAGCCCTTCTTTTCCGCCACGATAAGGAAAATAATCTTCGTAAGGATAATCCCACGCACCAGTTGGAGTTTCCTGTTTGTGAACAATACTTGCACGTCCAGGCCATCCTTTATCATTAGGATAATAAGTATACATCAAACTGATACCGCGGTGAATTTTTCCCATTTTTTGCAGGATATAATCCTGATTTACATAAAGACCGCGTTCGCTTCCGTCTCCCATATCCAAAGCACAACTAGGAGATTTCAATAAAACTTTATTTGCCATAAAATCCTCATAAATTTATTATTTTTTTATAGTATAAACTATTTTAGCGGGATTTCAAGATTTTTTAGTTGAATAATTATTTGAGCGAGCCCCTCCATTTCATTACGGGTCGGGCTTTGCGCACTTCCGCTGTCGCTTCATTCCTTCGCTGCGCTTCGGAACGCCTTCGGCGGTGCTCCAATCCCTCTCGCAGTTTTCCATAAAATCAATAAAATCAAGGTCTGTCCCTGGCTCGTGCTGCAAATTTACTCACCAACAAAAATTTCGTTTGCACGAGCCTCGAGTTTTTTAACGCTTCGCTAAAACTCGTAAAATTGAGGTTCAATCAAGGTCTGTCCCTTTTTTTCATACGATTCACTTCGCCCTATGGCAATTTTTGTTTTCAAACTGTATACTACAAAATATGAAGAAAATTGAAGATTTTGGTGTTTTTGTGCCAAAGGTACTTTTACCTGCAAATGTTGATTTAGAGAAATGGTCGGTTATCGCTTGTGATCAATATACACAAGATTTAGATTATTGGAAAAATGTCGAAAAAATTGTCGGGGACAATCCTTCCACATTAAATTTAATTTTACCTGAAGTCTACCTGAACTCTCCTGACAAAACTGATAGGATAAAGCAAATCAGAAAATCTATGTGCGATTATCTGCAAAATGGAGTTTTTGCTGAAGAAAAAAATGCTTTTATTTACCTGGAAAGAAAAACTGCTTTCGGTCGCACGCGTAAAGGTCTTATGGCCCTCATTGATTTGGAAACTTATGAATGGAAACCTTTTAGCAAAGCAAATATTCGTGCCACAGAAGCAACTATTGTGGAACGCATTCCACCACGCATGGAAATCCGTCGGGGAGCACCACTTGAACTTCCTCACATCATGCTTTTAGTGAATGATAAGGATGATGTACTTGTGGGAGGAAATAAACCTGCTGCTGGAAAAAAACCAGTTTACTCTGGTAGATTAAACTCAAATGGCGGTGAAATAACTGGCTGGGCATTGGAAAGTCCTTCTGAAATTGAAAAAATCACACAGGCTCTTAACAAAATTGCACAAGAAAACACTTGTGATGATGGTTCCATATTCCTTTTTGCAGTTGGGGACGGAAATCATTCGCTTGCAACTGCCAAAGCCGTTTGGGATGAACGTAAAGCTGAACTTGTAAAAAATAATGCTGCCGACGAACAGATTGCCACAGACAATGTTCGTTTTGCACTTGTAGAAATTGTCAATATTTATGATTCTGGGCTTACTTTTGAACCAATTCATCGCGTTATTTTTAATATTGATAACGAAGCGCTGATTGAATTCTTACAAAAAAAACTAGGTGGCACCATAAAAGAAGTTCAAAATGCAAAAGAACTGGAAGAAAATGTAAAAAAATCGTGGGCAAATTTTGGATTTGCGTATGTCGACAAAACAAATTGCCAGAAATATATTCTTTTGGAAACTGAAATCAAAGAACTTGCAGTTTCACGTCTTCAGCCAGAAATAGACGAGTTTTTGAAAAATGCAGTTTCCAAATCTACTGATGATAAGAAATCTGCAAAACCTGAAATTGATTATATCCATGGAAGTGAAGAAGTTCTCAAACTTGGCGAAAAACCATCTTCCATTGGAATTCTACTTCCACCAATTGCAAAAGACAGTTTCTTTGAAACAATTAATGGACGCGGCCCTCTTCCACGCAAAAGTTTCAGTATGGGCGAAGCAGACGAAAAACGTTTTTATCTTGAATGCAGAAAACTGTTTAACATCTGATAATATCCACTTTTAAATCGCCTTTAACTGCGTTTATTCTTTTTTCGCAAGTCAAGGCGATTTCATTTTCATCTTTTTGAACAAGAAGGCAGCGGCGATTTCCGTTGTCTTTTTTGTTTAACTCAACTACCGCTTCAAAAGTTGTGCCGCTTCCAGCAAAAAAATCAAGAATTACAGCATCAGACGGCATCCGGGAGATTTCAATCAAATGCATAATAAGATTTACAGGTTTGGGATTATCAAAAAGCCCTTTCTGCCCCAAAAGTTTATCCAGATGATTTTGAGCAGAACGTGTCGATTCCACACAATCAATAATATTTTTTGGAATTACTTGAGTTGGAGTTCCATTAAAGACTTTTAAACGAGGCACCTTATCAAACAACGGAGGTTTTCCCCAGAAAATCCTGTCTTCCGCCATCAAAGAATTCATTTCACTCTGACTGACCAGCCATTGTCGAGTCCAAACTTTACCACCAGGCGATGTAACAGAATAAAAATTTTTGTGATTTGGATTTGACCTTTTTTCGGAAAAAGAAATGCTTCCGCTAAACCAGTTTCCACGAGAATCATTATCATTGTTGGTTTTCGCCCAATTGGAATATTCCACTTCGACAAAAGGCTTTAATTTTTGTTTATTTTTTGCATAACAAAGTGTGTGCTGTTGCAAAGTTCGTGACCAAGAATCCTTCTTTCCTTTTCCGTGAAGCCACATAAAATCATTCACAAAATTATCTTCACCAAAAATTTTATCACACAAAAGTTTAAGAACATAAAGTTCGTTCTGGTCAATAGCAATAAAAATACAACCATCTTCCAAAAGAATTTTCTGTGCAAGCAAAAGACGTCGATTCATAAAACTAAGCCATGCACTGTGACGATCACTACCACAAGAAAAATCATCTTGATATGTAAAAATATTTCCAGTATTGTATGGCGGGTCAATGTAAATTAAATTTACTTTAATTCCAGACGCAACAAACCCCTGCAGAACAGGATAATTATCGCTAATAAAAAGAGTATGATTACCCGAAAGAGATACTCCTTGAGAAATCTGATTTGAAGAATTGTCACAACTTTCAGGAATATCATTCCAGGTAATTTCAACAGCCATAAAGGATTTCCAATCTCAGATTAAATAAGATTAAATAGCTGCCAATCCATTTTTTAAATCTTCGATGATGTCCTCCACGTTTTCCAACCCTACAGAAACGCGAACCATTCCACCATCAATTCCAGCTGCTACAAGTTGTTCATCAGTAAGCTGACGATGAGTTGCACTTGCAGGATGCAAAACACAAGTTCTGATATCGGCAACATGCACTTCATCGCAGGCAAGTTTCAAAGCATCCATAAAACGAACAGCAGCAGAACGACCACCTTTTATGCTGATAGAAATAACGCCACAAGTCCCCTTCGGCAAATATTTTTGAGCTCGTTCATAATATTCATCACCTTCAAGACCAGGATATGCAACTTTTGCAATCTTATCACTATCTTTCAAAAAAGCAGCTACTTTTTTTGCATTCTGACAATAGCGTTCCATTCTAAGCGGAAGAGTTTCCAATCCCATATTCAAATAAAATGCAGACTGAGCTGCCGGATAGCAACCAAAATCACGCATCAGTTGAGTACGAGCTTTTACAATGTATGCAGCTTTACCAAAATCAGCAACATAACGCAACCCATGATAAGATTCATCAGGTTCTACCATATCGGCAAATTTTCCAGTATTTTTATAAACTTTTTCCCAATCAAAATTTCCCGAATCAACAATTGCACCGCCACCTTGAACAGCATGACCGTCCATATATTTTGTTGTCGAATGAACTACAATATCAGCCCCCCATTCAAAAGGACGGCACAAAACTGGAGTTGCAAAAGTGTTATCAATAATCAAAGGAACATTATTATCATGAGCTGCTTTTGCCCAAGTTTCAAAATCAAAAACAGTCAAAGCAGGATTTGCAATAGTTTCACCAAAAACACACTTTGTATTTGGTTTAAACGCTTTACAAATTTCTTCGTAAGAAGCATTCACATCAACCCAAATGCATTCAATGCCAAGTTTTTTCAAAGTAAAACCAAAAAGATTGATTGTTCCGCCATAAATTGAAGAAGATGCAATAAAACTATCGCCCGCAGAACAAAGATTCAAAATAGAAAGCAGACTGGCAGCCTGACCGCTCGAAGTAAGCATACATCCAACACCACCTTCCAAATCAGCAATCTTTTTTTCAACAGCATCGCAAGTAGGATTTGCAAAACGCGAATACATAAACTCAGTGGGCTTATCAAAAAGAGCTGCAACATGATCACAACTATCAAAGCGATACGTTGTACTCTGCACAATTGGAATAGTTCCAGGACCACCATTCGCAGGTTTATAACCAGAATGTAAAACTTTTGTTTCTATTTTCATATCTTTCCTCAATTTATACTTTATTGTCTAATTCGACTCCCATAAAAAGTCAAGAAGATTGTTTCAACAATCGATTGACTTTTTACGCTGTTCCGTAATGTAATGAGGAACAGCAGTTAAATAATAAGTTTGCAACGCAAACTTTAGGTAAGATAAATCCGCGCTATTTTAGCGGTTTTATCTTACTCTCCTTTTTTCCACAAATAAGACAGTTTTTTAATACTGTCCATTCATATTAGTGGTGAAACAGGCGAATTCCGTTGAAACACATTACCATATTGTAATCGTCAGCTGCTTTGATAACCAAATCATCACGAACCGAACCACCTGGCTGCACAACACAAGTCACACCAGATTTTCTTGCACGCTCAATATTGTCACCAAACGGGAAAAATGCATCAGAACCAACAGCAACATTTGTATTTTTTGCAATCCATTCAGCTTTTTCTTCACGAGTGAAAACTTCAGGCTTAACTTTAAAGAAATTCTGCCATTTACCTTCAGCAAGAACATCCTCATATTCCTCGCCAATGTACACATCAATAGTATTATCTCTGTCAGCACGCTTAATGCCGTCAACAAATTGCAATCCCAAAACCTTTGGACTTTGACGAAGCCACCAGTTATCAGCTTTTTGACCAGCCAAACGAGTACAGTGAACACGACTCTGCTGACCAGCACCAATTCCAATAGCCTGACCATCCTTTACAAAACAAACAGAATTTGACTGAGTATATTTTAAAACAATCAGAGAAATAACAAGATTACGCTTATCATCATCAGAAAGATTTTTATTCTTTGTCACAATATTTTCAAGACAAGAATTATCAATCTTTAAGAAATTGTGCCCCTGTTCAAAAGTCACACCAAAAACCTGTTTCCGTTCCAAATCAGCAGGAACATAATCAGCATCAATCTGAATCACACAGTAGTTACCATTCTTCTTTGCTTTCAAAATCTCCAAAGCCTTTTGAGAATAAGAAGGAGCAATAATACCGTCAGAAACCTCTTTTTTAATCAAAAGAGCAGTAGCTTCATCACATTCATCCGAAAGCGAAATAAAATCACCAAAAGAAGACATTCTGTCAGCACCGCGGGCACGAGCATAAGCACAAGCCATAGGAGAAAGCTCCACACCGTCAGTAAAATAAATCTGTTTAAGAATGTCAGAAAGTGGAAGCCCCACAGCCGCACCAGCAGGACTCACATGCTTAAACGAAGTAGCCGCAGGAAGTCCAGTAGCTTCTTTCAATTCTTTTACAAGCTGCCAACCATTCAAAGCATCAAGCAAATTAATGTATCCAGGTCTTCCATTCAAAACCGTAATAGGAAGATCGCCATTTTCCATAAAAACCCTGGCAGGTTTCTGATTTGGATTACAACCATATTTCAATTCTAATTCTTTCATACCAATATAATAGAAGAAAACACTATTTTTAGCAATAAAACAGCTTTACTGATTAGTCAAATAAAAAAGAAAATCAGCAAAATTTTAGTTACCCAGTCGCCTTTCACAGCTCGCTTACGCTCGGTCCTATCGGACCAGCCTTGCGGCTGCTGTTCAAGCCTCGGTGCGCTGTGCTGCTTCAAACCTTGCACCTAACCCACCCAACTGGCGAATTTTTTCCGCTTAATCTTCAAGGTCTGTCCCCAATTGTTTACAGCTGTGTTTAAAAGGGGGACAGACCTCAATTGATAAGCAAAACTATTCCTGCATTTTGGCATACAAAGCAAGGTCTGTCCCCTTTTTTTAATACACGAGCAAGGGAGAGTCCTTGTTTTACATAATGCTTTGTTTTCAAGGTTTGTCCCTCTTTTCACCGCTAAACATCGTAAAAACGAGGTCTGTCCCCTTTTTTATACTCAAATAAAATTCTATTTTTTTTTATAAGATTTACGAAGTTACATTACTTATACTATTTTTTTTTTGAATTATTGTGTATATTATAGAATATTATAGTTTATAGTTGGAGGAAAACATTGGATACCTTTCTTAAACAGCTAGTAAATGGTCTTTCTCTCGGTAGCATTTACGCGTTAATTGCCCTCGGCTACACAATGGTTTATGGTATTGTAAAATTGATTAACTTTGCACATGGCGATGTTATGATGGTTGGTGCTTATACAGGTTATTTTATTTTGCGGGCTGTCGGCACAACTCCTTTTGGATTGGCTTGTGCATTTTTAGGAGCGATGATTGTCTGCTCTCTTTTGAGTCTTTTGATTGAACGTTGTGCTTACCGCCCTTTACGTTCAGCCCCAAGATTAAATTCACTCATCACTGCTATTGCGGTAGAATTGATTTTGCAGAACGGAATGCGTGTTTTGCCATTCATCGGTCCAAATCCACGTCAATTCCCGACTATGGACACAAAAATCTATAATCTTGCTACAAAAGCTTTTCCAAACGGACTTATTTCCATCTCAAACATCCAGTTGATTGTAATTATTTCTTCTGCTGTTTTAATGGTGATTTTAAATTACATCATAAATTACACAAAACCTGGAAAGGCAATGCGCGCCGTTAGTTATGATATGGGTGCAGCAAGTCTTATGGGTGTAAATGTAAACAAAACAATTGCCACAACTTTTGTAATCGGTTCTATTCTTGCAGGTGCAGGCGGTGTTCTTTATGCCACAGCTTATCCTCAGATTGACCCGACAATGGGTTACATTCCTGGTCTTAAGGCTTTCGTTGCCGCAGTTCTTGGAGGAATTGGTTCTGTTCCAGGTGCCATGCTCGGAGGTGTGATTTTGGGAATCGCTGAAACTATGACAAAGGCTTATATTTCCTCACAATATGCTGATGCTATTTCTTACTGCATTTTGATTGTGATTCTTCTTGTAAAACCAACTGGACTTTTGGGCAAAAAGAAAGTCGTTAAAGTATAAAACTAAAAAACGAGGATTATGTCTTATGAAAAATAAATTTTATAAAAACACTTTGATTTTGACGGCAATAGCCTTTGGTTTTGTACTTATTCCAGCAGTTTTGATACAGATTAAAGCAATCTTTTTTGATTGTCCTATTGGAATAGATTCTTATTGGGCACAGGTTCTTACTTTGGCTGGCGTAAATGCAATCATGGCTTTGAGTGTAAACGTTGTATGCGGAATTACAGGACAGCTCAGTTTAGGTCAGGCTGGTTTTCAGGCTATCGGTGCTTATGCGGCCATCCTTTTGACAACAAATGCGCACATTCCTCTTCCAATCAGCATTGTTTTGGCAGGAATCATTTCTGCAATTTTTGGATTTTTGATTGGTTTTCCAACGCTCAAACTCGAAGGTGACTATCTTGCCATCGTAACTTTGGCTTTTGGTGAAATAATTCGTGTAGTTTTGCTGAATCAAAAAAGCTGGACAGGCGGGCCAAACGGTATTCAGTTCAGTACAGTTTTTACGACATCACTTGATTGGGGTGCAACAATTGCATTTGTCAGCGTTATCGGCTCTCTTGTAATCATCATTGTGGCTCTGCAAAACTTTTTGCGTTCCACTTACGGTCGTGCAATTATGTCAGTTCGTGAAGATGAAATTGCTGCAAACAGTAACGGAATCAGCGTTTTCCGCTATAAAATGATTGGTTTTGTAATTGCATCGTTCATCGGAGGAATCGGCGGTGCTTTGTATGCTCCATTGATTGGTTTTGTAAAACCTGACTTGGCATCGTTCAACAATTCTGTAAATCATTTGATTTATGTAGTTTTGGGCGGTATGGGAAGTGTAACAGGTTCAATTATTTCTGCATTCGTTTTGACAGTTTTACAGGAATTCTTACGTTTCCTCAGAGATTACAGACTTTTGATTTATCCACTCATTTTGATTTGTATGATGCTCTTCAGACCTCAAGGATTGCTTGGAACAAATGAATTATGCTTCTTCAAGATTCCAGATTATTTCAAATCAATTGGACGCTGGTTCTCTAAGAAATTCGGCAAAAAATTGGAAAAGAACTAGGAGGCTGCAAAAATATGAATAAAGAATTATTATTACGTGCAAAAGATATTTCCATTGTTTTTGGTGGACTTCGTGCTGTTTCTGATTTTTCTCTTGATTTGTATGAAGGCGAATTGATTGGATTAATCGGACCAAATGGAGCTGGAAAAACTACAGTTTTCAATATGCTTTCGGGAGTTTACAAACCAACTTCCGGCACAATCACTTTTGTTGATAAAAAAGGCGAACTTCAAGTCATCAATAAAAAAAGTCCTGCACAGCTGAATAAAATCGGCATTGCCAGAACTTTTCAGAATATCAGACTTTTTGGAGGAATGACAGTCCGCGATAATATCAAAATTGCGCTTCATCAAACAAGAGGTGTAAATCCTTTTGATGTTGAATTCCGCACAAAAAAATTCCGTTCAGATGAAGAAATGATGAATAAAAAAGCTGAACATCTACTTTCGCTTTTCCACATGGAAGGAAAAATCAACGAACTTGCAAGAAACCTTCCTTACGGAGAACAACGAAAACTTGAAATTTGTCGAGCTCTTGCTTCTGGTCCAAAACTTCTGCTTTTGGATGAACCTGCTGCCGGCATGAATGGTCAGGAAACTTTGGAACTGATGGAAATGATTTCATTTATCAGAAAAGAATTTAATCTGACAGTTCTTTTGATTGAACACGATATGAAACTTGTAATGGGAATTTGTGAACGTCTGATGGTATTAAACTACGGCAGTGTAATTGCAAGCGGAAATCCTGAAGAAATTCAAAGTAATCCTACAGTAATCAAAGCTTATCTCGGCTCTGGTTATGAACAGATGACAGGAGGTGAAAAATGAGTTTGCTTGAAGTAAAAAATCTTGTAGTTTCTTATGGTGCAATCAAAGCGCTCAGAGGAATCAGTTTTTCTGTTGAACAAGGCGAAGTGATTAGTTTGATTGGTTCAAACGGTGCTGGAAAAACTACAACATTACACTCCATCAGCAATTTGATAAAGAAAAACAGCGGTTCAATTTCTTTTGACGGCACTGATATCACAAATCTTTCGGCTGATAAAATCGTAAAAATGGGTTTAATTCAAGTTCCAGAAGGAAGACGCGTTTTTGCAAATCTTTCAGTTAAAGAAAATCTGGAAATGGGTGCTTACCTTCGAAAAGACAAAGAACAAATCAAAAAGGATATGGAATGGGGCTACGAACTTTTTCCAAGATTAAAAGAACGTTTGTCACAACTTGCAGGAACACTTTCTGGTGGTGAACAGCAGATGCTTGCCATGGCACGAGCTTTGATGTCAAAACCAAAACTGTTGCTTTTGGACGAACCTTCCATGGGACTTGCTCCAATCCTTGTTGATGAAATATTTGAAATTATCAAAAAAATTAGTTCTGCTGGAACTACAATTCTTCTTGTTGAACAGAATGCTTACAAAGCTCTTTCAATTGCAAACAGAGCTTACATTTTGGAAACTGGAGAAATCACAAAAGATGGAAATGCAAGTGATTTGATTACCGATAAAGCAGTTATTTCTGCATATCTAGGAGGCTAAAAATGTTAGTAAAAGATGTAATGACAAAAAATCCAATTACAGTTGAACCAAAAGCAACAATTTTGGAAGCAACAGATTTGATGAAAAAAAACAATATCAAAAAATTGCCAGTTTTGGATAAATCTGGAGCTCTGGTTGGAATTATTACAGAAAATGATTTACAAAAAGCAGCTCCAAGTCAGGCTACAACTTTGGACATGTACGAACTGACATATCTTTTGAGCAAACTTACAGTTGAAAAAACTATGACAAAAGATGTAAAAACTGTAAGTTCCGATGAAACTGTGGAAGAAGCTGCAAGAATTATGGCTGATGGAGATTTTGGCTGTCTGCCTGTAATGAAAGACAATCTTCTTGTGGGAATTATTACAGACAGTGATTTGTTCAGAATGTTCATTGAAATGTTCAGTGCAAGAACATCAGGTGTGCGTGCAATAGTACAGATGAGTGATGAACCTGGTTCGCTGAGTGTTTTTACACAAAAAATTGCAATGGCAGGTGGAATTATCATTTCCTGCATCACTACAGAAGCAGAAAATCCTGCATTCCGCAAAGTGACGGTAAAAGCTACAAACATTGCACTAAACACATGCAAAGAAATCTGCGAACAATGCGGTACAGTTGAAGATATCCGTGAAGTTTAGTTTAAATTATTTGCTTTTGTAATAAAGCATACAGTGACAAAACCCTTCAAAATCGGGATCTTTAATCTGATTGCGAAACTCCTGACACATACATTTGTTTTCAGGAGTTTTTTGAATTCTGCACGGACAATATCCATCCTTTGCCTTGAGACCAGCTTGAATTTTTTCTACAATTGTTTTATCAGGGTTTAATGATATTTTCATATTTATAATATAAAAAAAAATTAATAAATAGGAAAGATAAATATTAAAATAATAGTGACACTTCTGCACAGTTTATGTGTTTAAATTATTGAATTAGAGTTTTTTTAATGATACTGGAGGTTGATTTTTCATGAAAAAATATTTATTGGTTTTATTAGTTATATTTTCAGCAGTTTGTGGACTTTATGCAGATTCTGATTATGATCCTTTCGATAAACTTGCAGAAAAACTGCTTGATGATTTCGATGACACAGGTAGCACAATTGCCGTGAAAATATTTAATTCTGATTTGAGTAATAATGAGAGAAAAAGAATTTCAAAATCTGTTCAGTTTGCACTTTATTGTACAGATGAGATTGAAATCGTAGACGATATTGAAGATGCAGATTATGTTTGTTCTGGAAACATTGAAACTGACGGACCAAATTATATTGTAAGTGCCAAACTTGTAGATAATTATGATGGAACTACAGTTGCAAAAGCCAGACAGAAAGTTCCAAAAAATTATTATGTTGAAAAAACAACAAAAGTAGAAACTGTAATCGTCGAAAAAGAAAACGATATTGATGCTGATGATGTTTTGGGCGCTGTAATTCTTGGGAGTGTGATAGGTGGAGTTTTTCATGTGTTAACTGAACCTCATCATCATGCACCAGCTCCTAGACCAAATCCAGCTCCAAAGCCACGTCCAGTTCCATCTCCTGCACCTCGTCCAGACAGGCCGTAAGATCGTAAAATTTGACAAAGTTTAATTTTATGTTATGATTTAATTACATCAAAATGATAGTTAGTCTATCAAAAATAAAGTCATACTATCATTTTGATGTAAGGACTATCATAATCATGAATAAAATCAAAGATGGGAAAATCGATTTAATTGTAAAAGAAGCAGTTCCATTATTTTTGGAAAAATCAATTTCTGATATATCAATGAATGAAATTGCAAAATTTGTAGGTGTAGGAGAAGCTACCTTATACCGCTATTTCCAGAAAAAACAAAATCTTGTAATTCAAATTTCCGCTAAACTCGCCGACGAAGTTTTTAATCACTATTTTTCACTTGAACAGAAACTTTCTGGTTATGAACAGATTTCTGATTTTTTTAAAGCATACGGAAAAGTTTTTAAAGAACATCCTGAATATTTCAAATTTATTAATGAATTGGACGCTTATATTCTGAATGAAAATGTTCAGGAAAAAAAAGAATATGAAGATATGGTTGTGCGCTTTAAAAATATTTTTGATAGAGCTTATGAAAAAGGGCTTGCGGACGGTTCTGTAAAAAAAATCAAAAATTGTAATACTTTTTATTATGCTTCAGCGCATTCTCTTTTGAATTTGTGCAAATTTCTTGCTTCAAGTGACGTTCTGAACGAAGACAGTCTGCAGGATAAGAATGGTGAAATTCAAATCATGACAAAAATTATTTTGAATTATGTAAAAGATTAAAAAAAAGAAATTTGTGATTTTAGATAGAGGTGCATAAAAAATGAAAACACGAAGACTTACGAAAAAAGAAATGTGGATTTTTGCTGTTGGTCAACTTGGCTTGTAACTTTTTATCTTCCAACGAAAGGTGATATTGAATCTGGTGCAACTCAATTTTTAAAACCTGGTTATATTGTTCTTGGGTTAACAATTCTTGGTGTTATTGCTGCAGTGTGCGAGTTTTTGATGCAATTACAGATCCGATGATAGCCTCACTATCAGATAAATCAAATAATCCAAAAGGCAGACGCATTCCTTTTATGAAAATGGCTGCGTTTCCGTTTGCACTCACTACAATTATCGTTTTTTGTGCACCGGTTCAAAATATAAGTATGATAAATTCTATCTGGGTGTTATTTTTTTTAATTCTCTTCTATTTATTTCAGACATTTTTCTGCGACAGGTGCAAAAAAACTTACAGGTTATACTTCTTGGTATAATCACTATCAGAATATAAATGAAAAACTGATTTGCGATGCTTTGGAAAACTGTAGTTCTGAATATTTCACATTTTTCAGATTGATGATGGATTTGAAAAGTATGTTGGTGATTGGTTATGCATTGATGAAACAAAATTTCCCAATGGTTTGAAACCGATAGTCAGTCAAATTCACAAAAAAAAATATGAAAGCCGGGATTTGGTTGGCTCCATTTGTTGCAGAAGCGAAATCTGCTCTTTTTCGGGAAAATCCTTTCTGGTTTTGTAAAGATAATAATGGAGATTTTATAAAATGCGGGTCTAATTGGAGCGGTTTTTATGCATTTAATCTGAAAAATTCTGAAGTGATTGATAACATCAAAAAAAATATCTGAATTTTTATGTGGAAATGGGTTTTGATTTTTTTTAAACTTGATTTTTTGAATGCAGCAAATGTTTGTAATTATGAAGGAAAAACTCGCAGTCAGGTTGCACAAAAAGCGTATTCTCTTTTGCGGAAAAATAATATCAGACTTTCAGAAAAGCAACGGATTGCACTTTCTACTATAAATTCGCTTTTTGGAAGCCTTTTGATGACTAGTGATAATCCCAAAGATTATGATGAAAAACAGTTTTTACAATTGAAAGAGATTTTTTCATTATTTCAAGATGCCAAAAATGTTGATTTTGAAACTTTGGAAAATAAAATCAGGATTACTTATGAATTTAAAGGGGAAAGAAAAGTGTTGATTTATGATGTAAAAAAAGGGAATCTGGGTAAACCCGTGGCAAGGATTGGAGCACCTGCCGAAGGCAGTCCCGGAGTGTAGCGTAGTGGAGCGAAGGGATGAGCGGCGGTTAGTCCGCGAAGTGCGCAAAGCCTGATTTTTGCGAAGCAAAAAGCCACCCAAAATAAAAAAATGTGGAAATTGAATATATATTATAGAAGAAAATTGTTTTTTTATAGGGTAAAATGGATTTTGCAAGGTTTGATTCGACTGGTTCTAAAATGATTCGGAAGCAAAATAATTTATATTCGCTTGCTTCTAAACTCAGTCAAATAAGTCGGTTGTTTAATCATTTTGTGTGGGAACCGTTGAATTGTGAAGGTTTTAAAAAACTCACTTACAATGCGAAGGATCAGAAAAATAGTGAACTTCTTGTGCCTGTTCTGAAAAGGATTCCAAAAGATACGCCTTTTATTGCTACACATGTCTGGCCGGCGCAAGGTGCGGTTCATGCGGCTGAGTTTGGTGACGGAACTTTTTAGTGTGCTGAGAAAAAGTCTATTAATCGGATGATTGACAGAGTTTTGGAGGATAAGGAATTTTTTGTTCATATGGTTGAGCAGATTTCAAAACTGAAAACTGAAGGTTATTATGACGGTGCATATCAATGTGTGAAGCTTGCAGTTGGGAAAAATAGTGATTTATGAGATTGTGTTTTCTGTCAGCATGAGTTCCTTTCTGGAAGAAATCTTTAGTTTTTCAAAAATGGAATTCATGTGGAAGGGGGCAATGCTGAATTATCAGGCGTAAAATCATTTGGCGATGTTTTGCTGTGTTTCTTTTTTCGATTGGATTTTTATTTTAACTTTTCAAATCAAGGTCTGTCCCCTTTTAAATTCACTTTTCCCCTGTCGTCTCTTTACAATTGCATCCCCCAAAAAAAACTCTACGCCTCGTGGATTTACAGTTTTATTTTCAAATGGTATGCTTTTATTGTTCCTCAAAATCATAAACTTGAGAAAGTATCAACTTTCGAAAGTTTATGATTTGTCCGCGCCAAGCGGACAGTCAAATAAAAGAGTTTCGCAAGAAACTCGAAGATTATTCAAATGGCGCAATATTAGCCATTTGAATAATACGTTCCTCAAAATCATAAACTTGAAGAAAGTATCAACTTTCGAAAGTTTATGATTTGTCCGCGCCAAGCGGACAGTCAAATAAAAGAGTTTCGCAAGAAACTCGAAGATTATTCAAATGGCGCAATTTCAGCCATTTGAATAATACCTTCAATTTTGTTGATGTGGTATGGTGCAACCATTATTGGTTTGAAAAGTGAGGTATGTAAATGAAAATTTTGATTTTGAACGGTAGTCCGAAGGTAAAAAGTGACACGATGGTTTTGACGAATGCTTTTTTGCGCGGAATTGAAAAAAATGACTGTCATGATATTTCTGTTATGAATATTTTTGAAAAGAAGATTGCGCCGTGTCGTGGTTGTTTTGGATGCTGGCAGTTAAAAAATAAGCATTGTGTGATTGATGATGATCAGAACAGGATTCTTGATTTGTATCCTGAAATGGATTTGATTATCTGGAGTTTTCCGCTTTATTGTTACGGTATACCTAGTCATATTAAGGCTGTTTTGGATAGGACTATTCCGTTAAATCAGATGAAAATGGAAATTGTGGATGGAAGGACGCGTCATCTTCCGATGGTTGATTTTTCGAAGATTCATACTGTTGTGATTAGCGGCTGCGGTTTTCCTAATTATGAGCATAATTTTGAAGGTCTGTCCCGCCAGTGTGATTTGTGTTTTGGAAATCTGACTAAAATTTTTGTGCCTGAAACTCCTTTGCTCAATATTCCTGAAGCAAAGCCTGTCGCTGAACCGAAAATTGCTGCGTTTGAATGTGCAGGTGCAGAATATTCTGAAAATTTTTCTCTTGCATCAGAAACTATCGAAAATCTGCAGAGTTTGATGATTAGCAAAGAGGAATATATAAGGAACATTGGATAATGAATGCAGAAAAAACTGGAAATCTAATCCGTAGTTTGAGGATAAAAAAAGGATTAACGCAAAAAGAACTTGCACAGATGATTTGTGTAACAGATAAGGCTGTCTGCAAATGGGAAAATGGGCATGGCTGTCCAAATATCACTTTGATTTCGCAACTTTCAAAGGTGCTGGAAGTTGATATTCAAAGCATTTTGCAGGGATTTTTGTATCAAAATCAAAAAATTGGAGAAAATATGAATCATTTGAAATTTTATAAATGTCCGACGTGTGGAAATCTTGTTACAAGCATTAAATCGGTGGAATTAAGTTGCTGTGGTAATAAACTTTCGTCAGTGTCAGCTCAAACCAACAGTGATTCTAAGTATCAGCCTGTTATTCAGGAATTCGACGGTCAATATTCGGTAAGATTTAATCATCCGATGACAAAAAATGATTACATATCGCAAGTTATCGCTGTTCGCTATGATCAGATTATGACAGTGAATTTATATGCGGAGTCAGAAGCAATCATCACGTTGCCTCAAGTGCGTGGGTTGCGGCTTTTTGTGGTAACAAACAAAGGTGAATTGATTTCGGTTGTAATTTAATTTTTTCAAGGTGTGAGTCGCAACTTATGGCAGCAAGTATTTTTTATTAGGACGTGCCTATGCCTTTTAAGGTTTCGGATGACAACTTACAATAGCCTTGAACGTATGTGAAAGTGTGGGACTTAAGTTTCAGCTTGAGTCCCTTAGACTTATTGGCTAAGAGTAAATCAAATGATAAACCTATGTATTGATATTCAACAGATAACATATCTTATTTTCATAAAAAAATTGGATGATAACCAAATAATAATCGGACGAAAAATAAATAGTCTTGTTGTTGTAGGAATAGAAGTTAATCTTGAAGATTAAATTTAATGAGATAAATCATAATCTTCAAGACTGGAACAATGTAATGATTGCGGAAGAACCACTTCATTACAATTAAATACTCATAATGCAAAGTACAGCTTTTTTTTGAACAGGAGAAAGTTCTTTGAGCATTCCTGTTTTTAGCATTTCTTCCAAGACGTAAGGAATCATACTCTGGGAACTCATAAGATTTTTGTTTGTTGCACGAATGAAAGGAAGTGCCTGCGGGGGAAAGGCTTTTTCGATTTTTGAAAGAACTTTTTTATCTAAATCCTGACTGTAGTCTTTGAAGCTTGCAATTAAAGTTTCGTATTTTGCCATTTTTGGTTTAAGTTGATCCCAGATTGAAGTATTTTTTCCGTGCATAATTGCGCACTGAACCTGATTTTTGTGGATGATGCCTATTTTGCAAAGATTCTCGTATTCTTCCAGTTTAAGCGCGTCAGGATTGCAGTTATTTTTAATAAATTTACACAAAGTTTCTGAAAAAAGATTATTTCGCCAGTCTTCCGAACGGTCTGTGTATTTGCACTGGAGCTGAAGACAATGGTAATCTTCGTTGGCATTCCACATATAACCGCAAATCCAGTGTTCTGAATCTTCTTCCTGCATATTTGAGCAGTCGTCTGTTACGGTTGCAATGGCAACAAAGTTTCCACCGTCAGGGCGTTTTACTTTCAATTTTTCAATTTCAGCTGACTCATCGCTCTGCCCCAGAAAAGTCATAGTTGCCATAACTAAGTTGTATTTCAGGAAGTTCAAATCGTTGTTTGGGCAGTTCATTCCCCAATGTTCTGGATCGGCAGCAAAATCTTCAAAAAGTTTTGGGAAATATTCTGTGCATAATTTATGAGCATTATTTTTGTGTTCTTCGTCCAGGTTATAGCTGAATTCGGCAGGTTTGTTTGAGCGGCTATCAAAAATCACCATATTTGTCTGGAATTTTGGATTTTTTGAGTTATCAATCTGGTCGATGTAGCCGTTATCTACAAGTTTCTGTAATTCATCCTGAATGTAAGCAGAAGGAACTCCAATTGTGCGCGCAATCTCTGAAAGTGTTTTGGGTTCCCAGTAGCAGCTCCAAGCGATGTTCTGTTTTATTCTTGAATCAAACATTGTTTGTGTATCGTTGTTGTTTGGACCTGGATTTCCATAGTGTCCCATGGTAGCAAAATAGATTGGGTTTATAGCCTGTGTGATGTCAATTTTTTCGTTTTCGTAATTCATAATCATAACTTCCTTTAGTGTTGATCGGGCATCGGACAAATGCCATTTTACAGTGTTTACCGAAATATTCAGTGCTTTGGCAATTTTTGTGACTGTAAGATTTTCATAATAGAAAAGATAAACAACAGTTCTCTGCCTTTGTGAAAGATAACCGATTTCTTTTCTTAGAAAATCCAGTTCGGCTTTGTTATCCTCGTAAAAATAATGATCCTGTGTAGCAAAAAGACCTTCTGGTAAGTTTGAATCTATGCTGGATAATCTGCGACCTTCGATCAAGCCGTGCACAAATTTTGAATACACATTGCTTGCGATTCGGTAAATGTATCCGTCAAAGTTGATGATATTGTCCTTGCTCAAAAGTGAAATATAAACTTCACAAATGATTTGGGATGACAGTTCTTCTGCTTGTTCCAGGTCATTGGTTTTACTTAGTGCAAATCCAAAAATCTTGTCTTTATACTGTAAAACTTTTTTGTCTGCCTGATTTTTTGTCATTTGAAAATCTCCGGAAATTTTCATTTCAGATGAAATACATAATCAGTATAAGGCATTTCATCCATTTCATAAATAAAGTGAGGAAGGTTAGAAAAAGGTTGGGTAAGAAAGTGAAAAATTAAACATAGTAAAACAGGGGACAGACCTTGATGATTTTGGGGCGATATTTTCAAGCAAAGAGCGCAAGCTTACTGAATGGATGGGAAAGGCATAGTCAGGTCACAAGACTTATTCTGTGGAAAACTTTAAGATTAATTTAATGTGGGGGATTTTAAGGGGGTATATGCGAAAGATTTATATGCTTTGATATGTGAAGCATCATTTTGCATATACCCCCTTAGGAGAAGGGGTGGCGAGCAACGAAGTGCGAGTCAGGGGAAGGCTTTCCCCTCAAAAATTAAAAATTAAAAAAGGGACAGACCTCAGTTTTTCCATATGTCTGCCAATCTTTTGAAACTCATGAATCATATCATTATCACAAATACTTGGGAAGAGAACTCTTGCTACCCTTTTTCTACTGGAAATAGACAATTTTGTAGTCGCTGTGAAAAGTGAATCCGATTTTTTTGTATAATTGTTGGGCAGGAAGATTTTTTGTTTTAACGAAAAGTGAAATGTTTTTTCGGGCTTGCAGGATTCTTTTGCACAATGTGGAAACGGTGTGTGCTGCATATCCATTCTGGCGGAACTGAAAAAGTGTGTAAACGCCGCCGATTTGAACCCAGTTTTTTCCTATGGCGTTAGTATTTGCTTTTGAAACTATCTGGTCGTCTGAAATGAGTGCGAAACAAAGTTGATTTTTTAGTATCTGGCGCAGATGCATGGAAACTTCTAAATCAGAGATTTTCTGGTCGGAAATGGCAACTTCTTCCTGTAAATATTTTTTTTCTATTTCAAAAAGATTTTCCATATCATTTTCTGTGCAGCGCATGATAAAATCGTCATTGTACAGATTTTGTGCTGAAAAGTCAGAAAAGTTGGAAAGTGTAGAAAGTTTGGAAATGTCAGAAAAGTCAGATTTTTTTTGATTATTCTGCTGATTTTGATATTCCTGGGATTTTTGATGAGGGAGCACCATTAATTTATATTCATTGATTTGTTTTATGTTGATTTTTTTTGTGAATGTGGAATCGGGATTTTCTGATAAATTCCGTAAAACTGCAGCCAGAAAATCTGTCCCATCCTTTTCTCCACTAATGTTTTTTACAATTCTTTGATTTCGGGTAAGGATTTCGGAAAAAAGCGTTGTGAATTCCCTTATGTTGATTTTTGAAATGTCTTTAAAACAATGAAAAATTGAATGATTCAGATAAAAAACACCCAAAATATTTTGAAATTTCTCACTTAGGGCAGATTTTTCTGATTTTTCTAGTTTTTCTGATTTGCAGAGCTTTTCAATAAGGTCGGGTTTGCCATAGCCATAATTGATGGAATTGTCAAGTTTGTCGGATTCGCAAGAATCTTCATCAAAAATAATGTAAATGTCAGATGAATGTTTACGAACTAGCTGCGATAAAAAAACGCACTTTTGTTCAATGGGCTGCAAATATGATTCTGCCAGAGAAAAAGTGCGTTCGTTTACAGGGATTATCTGCATTCTGTTAATTTCTGAAACTGTGTATTGGAGCTGGAATTCTTCCGCCTCGATTGATAAAATCTGCACAGCCAAAACTGCTTACCGGCATTACTGGACAACCGCCCAAAAGTCCGCCGAATTCTACCCACTCGCCAGCTTTTTTGCCAGGCGCAGGAATTAAACGGCAGGCTGTTGTTTTATTATTCACCATACCGATTGCAAATTCATCTGCAAGGATTCCTGAAATAGTTGTGGCCGGAGTATCGCCTGGAATTGCAATCATATCAAGTCCAACAGAACAAACTGTTGTCATAGCTTCAAGTTTTTCAAGACAGATAGAACCTTTTTGTACAGCATTAATCATACCTTCATCTTCTGAAACTGGAATAAACGCACCGCTCAATCCACCCACGTTTGTACTTGCCATAACTCCACCTTTTTTTACCATATCAGTGAGCATTGCAAGAGCAGCAGTTGTTCCAGGAGCACCAGCACCATCCAAACCAATTTCTTCCAAAATTCGGGCAACAGAATCTCCAACTTCTGGAGTTGGTGCCAAAGACAAATCGAGAATTCCAAAATCAACACCAAGACGACGAGCGGCTTCTGAACCGACAAGTTGTCCCATTCTGGTGATTTTGAATGCCATTTTTTTGATTCCGTCTGCGAGTTCGTTTATTGGACGACCTTTGTATTCTTTTGCGGCTGCTAAAATAACGCCAGGACCAGAAACACCAACGTTGATTACACAATCACCTTCACCAGGTCCATGAAAAGCTCCTGCCATAAAAGGATTATCTTCTGGGGCATTGCAGAAAACTACAAGTTTTGCACAGCCGTTCACTTCGCAATCTTTGGAAACTTCGGCTGTTTTTACGATTGTTTCACCCATCAGTTTGACAGCATCCATGTTGATTCCGCTTTTTGTAGAACCGACATTTACACTTGAACAGACAAAATTTGTTGAAGCCAGTGCTTCAGGGATAGATTCAATCAAAATGCGGTCAGCTGGAGTAATTCCTTTTTGAACAAGAGCACTGAATCCCCCGATAAAGTTTACACCAAGTTCCTGAGCACATTTATCCAACGCTTTGATGTAAGGAACATAATTTTTGGCATCACTTGCACCAGCAACTAACGAAATAGGAGTAACAGAAATGCGTTTATTAATAATTGGAACACCAAATTCTTTTTCGATATCCTGACCTGTTTTTACAAGATTGCCAGCTTTTTTCATCACTTTGTCATAAATTTTCTGACAGGCACGGTTTGCATCAGAATCCGCACAATCTAAAAGAGAAATGCCCATAGTAATGCAGCGGACATCCAGCTTCTGACGCATAAACATATTTACAGTTTCTTGAATTTCAACAGGAGAAAAAATCATAAAATCACCCTACAAAAAAAACTTTACAAAATTTGCGGATTTTTTTTTCATAAAGAAAATTGCAACCAAATCCCGAATTTTTTGTTTTGAGTGGTTTTTGTCACAGTTTAAACTCGAAGTTCAGTTGAACAAATTTTGAATAATTGATTTTATCAAAAAAACGGGGTTGTAGCAATATAACGGAAATGTGTAAATGTGAAACAGAAATGTAATTTGGCGGAGTTATGAGAGGTCTGTCCCTGTTTTAAAGGAGGGGAAAGCCTTCCCCTCGCGTCCACTACGTTGGCCGCTACCCCTTCTCCTAGGGGCTTCGCCCCTAAAACCCCAATAAACTTAAATTACACTTCACACAGTTGCTACGATTTTTTTGCTCATTTTTGATTGCGTAAAAAAAGGGGGTACGACCTTGCGACTTTCGCAGCCGACTAATTCATATTTTTAATACAGTAATGCAGGATGATGAAAAGGGCAAAGAACTCACAAAAGATAAGAATTATATAGATAGAAATTTGCATAATGGAAATTTTCTAAGCTCACAGGAATTATTTTATGAAGCATCTTATAGAAAAGGCAGGTGGCTTCCGCATTATAACCACTCCAACGATGACTAGTTAACTTATTATTGTATTAACTGACACCTAAAATCATTTGAATTATTTACAAGTGATGAAAATGACTGAAAAAGATTCACTGATGATGATTGAAGACTTCAGAATAGACAGGTGTAAGAAACACAATCTTATAGACATACTAATGATTGTCTTCTTTGGATTATTATGTGAATATAAACGCATTCTTTTCATGCAATTCTTTTGATGAAGAATCTTGCAGAAAAGTCGAATACAAAAACTTAAATATGAAACCGAAATTGGTTATGGAAGAGTTGAAAAACGGAAATATTTTCTTTGTACAGATTTAAAATGGTTTATAGATAAAAAAGGAATGGGTCAACTTGAATGGAATCGGGATGGTTAGAAGATGTAGATAAAACAAAAGACTGGAAACGAATCCTGTGAATCCAGTTATTTTATAACTTCATTAAAAACTGTTGAAAAAGCTGCATCAGAATAAAACTGCTGATTGTCAAACATAGGTTCTAATTCAATTTTTTTGTTAAAATGTCATTATGTGATTAACAATGTAGTCAAAATTGGGTTGTTTTTTCATGAAAAATAATGCTACCAAAGGCACAAAGTTTTGTAGGTACAATTCTTAAAGCAGTCCAAGCTCCTTGATTGATATAAAGGGATAACATGCTAGAAATTACATCTGTTTTTGTTGAACCGTCAGGGATAATTTGAATATTAAATTGATCTACACATTCTTGAAATGCATTCTTAAAGTCTGAAATAGAATCATTATATAAACTAGAAATGACATTTTTCATTGAATCAGAAAATGAGTTATATTCAAATTGGGAACTATAAGAATTTGTAAAGTTACAGATTCTTTTCAAATAATCTTTATCAGTGAAATGTAAAAAAGAAAACCAATTTTTTTTCATCATTTTTCAACGAGAGCCATTTTGAAACAATTTTACAATCTACATACAATTCAATAAGTTGATATAGATGATAATTTACATTTACTTTGAGTTCATTTGTTATTTTTTTGTTTTGATTTTACTAATATATTTATCAGCTGGTTTCATACATTCTTTCAATAATTTATAGGAACTTTTTATTCCATCTTTGAGTGCTTTTTCACGAGTTTTTATAAGCCAAATCATAAAATCATCCACTTTTCGTATATTATACACCGCAAAGACGTAAAATAACGACTCTAGTTAAATTTAATTACGTCCGTTACAATTCAGCAAGATTTTTCTGAAATCAACTGGATGCAAGTTTGCATTTAAAAGATTTTATTAACTCATCTTCTTTCGATTATTTTGAAAAAAGTTTGGAGTTTAATCCTTTAGTTTATAATTTGCATACTTTCCTTTTTGGTTAGGAACAAGTTTGCCTTCAGCAAGTAACTTTTTAATTTGTGAATAAGCCTGGTCAGTTGAAAGCTTTAGTAAATCCATTACATCTTCTTTTGTAATTATTCCATCCTGCTGCTTTGCAAGTTTAATTATAAGTTCTGGATAGCGAACTGCATCGATGTCCGTCTGTCTAACATATTTTGCACTTTCGTTATTCTGCTTATAAACTTTTGCACTCAAAATGTAAGAACGATGAGCTACATTTCCAATTGCTTCTACAAGTCCGGCTTCAACAAGACTTTCTATTGTGGTAATTGTACGAGTTTTATTAATATGGACAACTTCACTTAATCTTTCTATATTTACTCTGCGTTCACTGCGAATGGTAGAAAGAATCATCAGCGCATTTATTGAAAGAGGGCGGTCTCTTCTATTCTGTTCATCTGCAATCATTTTTGTAAACTGCATATCAGGATTTGCTCGTGGAACAAAAAGTTTAACTATTGAAGATGTACTTTCTGAATAGTCAGGCCAAGGTCGACCGTAAAGAATTGAACCTTCGTAAATCCTATCGATACCACGTCCGGTTTTTTCAACCATGCCAGTACGTTTTAATACGTCTGACAAGCAAGGATTTCTTCCATGAGGTTCAACGGAAATTAAGTTTTCTGCATTTACACCTTCGATGAATCCACCCTGACTAGAAATTGTCATTCCTTCGTCATCGATTAAAACTCTGACTTGGCCTAACTGTGTATAATCACGGTGACCAAAAGCATTTAATAAACCTTCGCGGAATGCTGCAAGGGTGAACTCTGGAACAGGAATCCGGAAAAGACCGTACTCCATTTCTTTCTCAGGATTCCAGGCTGTAAAGTAAGTTGAAAATCTTTCAAACAACTTTCCTAATGGTTCGTTTGAAGTTTCGTTTATTTTTACATTTGTTCCTGACAATACCTGGAATGAAGCCCTGTAAGTTGGCATAAAGCGTTTTAAGCTTTCCGTTTTTCCAAGGAAAAGCAATCCTGTTACAGTAGGTACTGTCTTACCATTTTCTTCTGCAACAAAGTGAAGGGCTTTATAAAAGTCTTCCTTATTCAATTCAAGCAAAGATTTATCACTTCCAGGGTTGTTTTTTACAATACTTCTAAGATGTTCAAATTCCAGAATATCTAAATCTTCTTCTGTTGCGCCTTCTACTGGCTGTGCAGAAAAATCAAGCAGACTTAATTCTGATAATCGGCTTGGAATTTCATATGGGAACAAGGGAACTGCTTCAGGCGAACCGTCAAATTTTAATCTGCGACGTAAGGTTTTTCCGCTTGAAGTTGCTGTAACTGTTCTTGCTTTTGGAACTTCAATTTGGAGTATATCTATTTTCTCTTCAGTTATAACTTCAGCCCTTGTTGAAATTGACGGAACAGTGCTGTTTGCAATCAAAGCCATTACACCAATAGAATCTTTATGCTGTTTTGTAAGTCCAGTTATTTCTCCATTATCTTCAACTCCAACATAAATTATACCGCCTTCAGCATTAGCCATCCCAACGACAGCTTCAATTAATTCAGAGTCTGGTAATCCATTTTTTTCCTTTGTATCTGATTTAAACTCAGTAAAAAGATTTTCTTTTACAGGTATTGTTCTCATAATATTTCCCTTTTAATTCGATTATAATACGTTTTAACTCGGTTTGTCGAGTTAAAATAAAAATCTAACTCGGTTTACCGAGTTAAACTGAATTAGATCCCGAGTTAGAATTACGCAATCCCAAATCTCTGCGAAATACGGGCTGCATCTTCATCAGAAAGATTTAATTCTCCAAGTTCCATTTTTGCAATTCGCTTGTCTTTTAGAATCTGACCTTTCTTACGGCCTTTTTCCAGTTCCGATAGAACGAAAAGAACACCGAGTTTGAAGGAATCCTGATTAATACCTTTCCCTGTGTTGGACGAAGTTTCAACTGACACTTCGATTTCTCCGGCGAGCATTTCTGTGTGAATAGTAAGTTCATTGTAGTATGCCCATTTACGAGGAATTGTGATTGTTTCGATAATTGAGTTTACGGTTTTAGGAGCGAGCTTCTGTGCTTCATCACTTGAGAAAAATGCATCAACATCTTTTATTGTAATTTCTGCAACACATTTTCCTGCAAGGCGAGGAATCCAATAAAGACGAGTTCTACTTAAAAGAGTAGAGCAGTACTGACGATGAATAGACTGCCTCTTACCAAGCATTTCTCTAACATAAGGTGACTTGTCATAGTCCCAGAAATTTTCAAGGAAGTTTTCAATCGGGATGCTGCCTTTTAAAGATTTTGGAACGGCAGAGTAGAGATAGTTTCTTTCCGTCAGAATCTTGATGATTGTGTTAATATCATCATTATCAAAATCAGCAGTACGCAAATCATTGAACAGTCTGATTTTATCGATGCTCTGTACCTTATTGTCTTTTGAATTAACACGTACAGGAACGTTGTCTGTGACAATCCATTGCATGACAGTGCGTTCTGCTTCTGCACGTTTTCTATAGCCAGTAGATTTGTTGATGGAAAGACTTCCATCGGCAAGACGGATTTGAGCGTAATAAATCCCAGTATGGGCTTTAAAAATTAAATAGGGCTTAGCCATATTCACCTCACTAAGACCGTAAACTACTTTACTTAAAGTGTTTACATAAATTAGTAACTTGAATCACGCTAAGCCCTACTTGATTGAGTTTAGTAGTGTGCTATTTCTATATAGCATATAGATTTATCAGTATAGCGGGGGCAGGACTCGAACCTGCGGCCTCCGGGTTATGAGCCCGACGAGCTGCCAACTGCTCTACCCCGCGTCGTATTGTTTATTATTTTATACCAAATAAAAAGTAAAGTCAATAATGTTATTCCTGATTTTCATTTAAAAACACTTTTTTATAATGTTTCATAAAATCGTCACTTTTCGAAAATTGATGAGTCATTCGCGCCAATCAGACAGTGTAAACTCAATAAACTCAAGGTCTGCCCATGTCTTGTGTAAAAAAAATCACGCCAATATGAATCTAGCAGTCTGACCATCTTTCCAAGCCTCTTATCATAACAATACAAATATGATAGAATTCCAGTATGGAAAACTTAGTACAGGTAGATAGACAAACGCCGTTTTTGATGCCGCAGGATTTAAAAGACTGGCTGCCAAAAAATCATATAGTTCATTTTATAATAGATGCTGTGGAAGCAGTTTCGCCAAAAGTAAGCTTTCACCTGAATAAAAGAGGTTCCGGCAGCAAGCAGTTCAATCCCGAAATGATGATGGAGCTTCTGATTTACAGCTATTGCACAAAACGATTTTCAAGTTATGCAATCGAAAAGGCAACCTACACAGACATACCGACGATGTACATAACGGCAATGGAGCATCCAGACCATAACACGATAACTTCCGAAAAAACAACAAGGAAGCATTTAAAAAAGTTTTCACACAACTGCTTCTGCTCGCTCAGACCACCGGACTCATGAAAAAAATCGGAACAATCAGCGTGGACGGGACGAAGATTCATGCGAATGCAAGCAAGCATAAAGCCGTAAGCTACAAATATGCGAAGGAGCAGATTGAAAAATATGAGAAAGAAGTGGATGAAATCCTGAAAGAGGCAGAAAAAATAGACAATACGGAAAATAACGTGAATCTGCCTGAAGAGATTGCACTGAAGGAAAAAAGAATCAGCGTTCTCAAGAATGCCGTAAAACAGATGGAAGAAACACAAAAAGAAATCTACGAGCATGAAAAAGAAGAATACGAGAGAAAGATGAAGGAACGAAAATGCGAGCCCGCCTAAAAACAGAAGAAGGACAGAAAATCTACTCAAAAAGAAAGACAACTGTCGAACCTGACTTTGGAATTATAAAGCGTGAAATGGGATTCCGCCAGTTTTTGATGCGAGGTCTCGAAAACATCAGTATTGAATGGGATTTGGTGACAATTTCATACAATATAAGCCGGATGTATGCACTGAAAAACCTTTCGCCTGCAAAAATGTAGGGAAATTAAAGAATCCACCTAATATTCAATAAAAAATATAGCTCGAAAGATATTCGTTAGGTGTTCGTTTTTATGAAAATCAGATGGTCAGACTCCTAGGCTGGAAACTTGCGCCACTGTTTGATGTAAATCCAAATCCACTTGAAAAAGCACTTTCCTTGAATATTACTGAAAATAATAATCAGAAGAAACTTTCTTTAGCAATGGATACTGCAAAGTATTATAATCTTTCTTTTGAGAAGGTTAGGGAGAACACAATCCGTATTGCTGCTGTGGAAGAAGAAATCAAACATCTGGAAAAAACATTTGCCATGCTAAAATTCAAATGCTGACTATACCTTCACCAGCCATTCAGTAAGCGTACGCTCTTTGCATGAGAATACTGCCCCGATTTTTATGAGCTTTCTTGCATCAGCTTCATACGGCTTTGCATATCCTGCCTCATCAATCTGGGCGAGTGCATTTTCTGCTGTGTCATCACGCTTGAACTCGAAGATATACACATATTCATCTGTTTCCACGATACAATCTGCCCTGCCCTTTGCAGAATGCTGCTCAACTTTTACAAACTGTCCGAGCAAAAGGAACACAAGATACACAACATTCTGAAAATCCCTTTCAAGCACGCTGTCACTTGGGTTTGCAGGATATGGCAAACTGGCAAAAAGCGATACAAACTGCTCTTTAAGTGTCTCCGTATCGCCAGCTTCAAGAGCATCATCAATGGCAAAAATGTCATTATTTGCACTTTGGCGTTTCAGATGCAGATATTCAGCTGCAAGACTATTCATAAAGCCATATTTAACTTCGTCATTTGGATATTAAAGTACAAAACGATTCCGCCGCTCATCATATTCCCTTATCGTAAGATAGCCCGACTGGTAGAGTAACGGAATGATATCTGGATTGTCCGGGCGGTAATCTGTGATTTCATCTTCTGAAGCATACAGAGATCCGTCGCTAAACTGCTTGGGATTAAAACCCATTTCGTTCAAATGCTTAACAAGAAATGTCGGAGTGCCTGTGCTGAACCAGAATTTTCCGAACTTAAGGGAACTGAACGCATTAATCAGACTGAACGGATTGTAGATATTTTCACATTTTTCAGAAAACTTGTAGCCGTCATAAAACCGCTTGAGTTTTGCAAGACATTCATCGTGCGTCAGATTATTCTCGTTTGCCATCACATCGATTTCAGGTGCAAATGTCGTTTCAAGCTCGCTCTGTGTAATTCCGCATATTTCGGCATACTGCGGATGCATGGAAATGTCCTGCAGCTGATTCAAATCGCTGAAAATCGAAACCTTACTGAATTTTGTAACGCCCGTAAAAAACACAAAACGAAGGTAACCGTCCAGACTCTTTAATTGACCAAACATACCTTTAAAAGTTGCTCTGTTTTGTTCAATCAGCTCTTGGCTAAGCGTTAGCGTTTCCAAAAGCGGCTTGTCGTATTCGTCAACCAGAACAACAACTTTCTGACCAGTCTTTTCATGTGCGGCTTTTATGATGTCAGCAAGCCTTATACCAAAAGACTCACTTTGTTTCGGGCAATCATAACATTTTTCCCATTGGCGCAAATGCGCTTTTATTATCTCATTGAGTCCATCCGGACTTGAATAGTTTTGACCGTTGAAATCAAAATGCAGTACCGGATATGTAATCCAGTCTTTTTCAAGATTCTCGATTGCAAGCCCCTTGAACAACTCTTTTTTACCCAAAAAATATGCTTCAAGTGTCGTAACCAAAAGACTTTTTCCAAAACGGCGAGGTCGACTCAAAAAATAATGTTTTCCCTCTTTGATGAGTTTATATATAAATGCAGTTTTATCTACATAAATGTAGCCGTCTTCAATTAATGAAGCAAAATCCTGTATGCCAATCGGCATTTTTCTTGTTTTCATCATTCTTCCATTTTATCACAGGATGAAACTGCTTGCAACGAAAGTAAAAAAAAGGGACAGACCTTGATTTTTCTTTGAGGGGAAAGCCTTTCCCTGACTCGTACTTAGTTGCTCGCCACCCATTGCTTGATATGAACTTCGCTTCGGAACGCACTACGTGCGCCACTACTATCGCTTGTCTGGGTTTAAACCGTCAGTTCTTCTTCAGCCAAAAAAAAATCATTGTTGCTTTAAACTCAAATATTTAATCCTGCATTCCGCAATTGCAAGAAAAATCACGATAATCGAAAAATATTTAAAAAAGTTTGCAAAACCGGCAAAAAAATCATAAAAACCGTGAAGCATTACAGAAAAAATAAACAGTGAAATTTTTGCTTTTTTCTGGCGGCAGGAAACTACAAAAAGACCGCCCAAACCGGCACAAGTCAAATGAATTATATCAGACGTAAAAATGCGCATAAAAATCTGACCGTATAACAACTGTGCACCTTTTGCATTTGCTTTCTGAAGATGATCCAAAAAATAAACAACAGACTCAAAACATCCCAATGAAATCCCCAACACAAAAACAAGCAGTAAAAATTGCAAAGTAGTATTCTTTTTATGTGGCAGGAAAAAAGTCATGAGCATTTTGATTAATTCTTCCACAAATCCATAAATCACGATAGATTTGAACAATGTATGCCACAAAGGATACTGCAGCAAAAAAGGAATATCAGGAAGAAAAAACTGGATAAAAGAAATGGGAATTACTGTCA
>SAMEA3663026__coassemble_243_pt1 | contig 71442 bp, 54 predicted proteins | sample SAMEA3663026__metabat2_high_PE_017 | metagenome-assembled genome bin SAMEA3663026 (sample SAMEA3663026) | pig gut metagenome | biome: pig gut; feature: pig-associated habitat; material: faeces | place: France | collected 2012
AAAAATACAATCATCAGTATATCGACAAGACTATGCTTCTTGCATCTGTCTATCCTGCTGTCTTTTATTGTTTCTAGAGATTCTTTTAAGTTCATTTTTACCCACCTAAAAGAATCTTATTAGATTTCTTAAATTTTAAATACTATTCAATTTAAAAGTATTTTAAATGCGGAGGCCCTGACGGTTTTATGATGTTTTGTCCTGTTTTTTAAGTTTACGAGAAATTAATTGTCTGCTATAATGAAAAAATGGCACGAAAAAGAATTTGTGTTCTGACTGTGTACCCAGAGGGAGAATACCAGCAGAAATTATTACCAGGAATTTTTGAACAATGTAACAAATATAATTATGATGTTGCAGTCGTGACACCGCTTGTTCAAGTTTGTTCATCAAATCAAGATTATCTCAAAGGTGAATTAAATATTTTTGAGCTTGTGAATTTTGATTTGTTTGATGGTGTGATTGTAACACCAGTTCCATTAACTGAAGGAAATGTTTCGCATGTTTCAGAAATGGTTTTGAAAAAACTTCAGAAAGACTGTAAAATTCCGGTTGTTTCCATTGATATGAAGATGGGTGATTATCCTGTTGTTTTTACAGATGATTCTGATGCTTTTTTTCATATTACTGAACACTTGATATTAAAACATAATTGTAAAGATTTTTTAATTTTAAGTGGAGAAAATCAAGAATCTTTTATAATAAAACAAAGACATCAAGGGATATTTAATGCTTTTCAGAAATATAATATTTCCTTTGATGAAAATAAAATTATTAAAGGTGATTTCTGGTACGATAGCGGTGAACTTCTTGGAAATAGTCTTATCAGAAATGAAATCAAAATGCCTGATGCTGTAATTTGTCTTTCTGATTACATGGCAATTGGTCTTACAAATTATCTTATAAAACATGGAAAAAAAGTTCCAGAGGATGTGATTGTTACTGGTTATGATGCAATTTATGATGCCAGTGCAAATAATCCTCCAATTACCACCTATGATTCTGATGTTAGACATACGGGCGCAAAAGCAGTAAATTTTATTCATCAAAAAATAGATAAAACTAAAGAGGAAATTGCGTGTGATTGCGCGGGTTCAGAAAATCTTTGTGTTGGCGGAACTTGCGGTTGTTCTGAGGATTTTCGTTTTACTCGTGAAAGATTAAAAAATTCTCAGCTTGGTGTTCGTTCTCATTATGGAATTATAAAAGAAAGTAAAGTTTCCATGGGCATGCTTATGGAAAGCTATATGATGGAAAATCTGACAGAAGCAGTTACTCCATTTGATTGTCTTGCAAAAATCTATGAGTTTAGATATCTTATTCGTCCTTTTTGTGATTTTTATATTTGTTTAAATGAAGACTGGATGGATAATTCTCTGGACATTTGCGAAGGTTATTCAAGTACAATGCAATATGCGCTGGTATCTCGCCGAAATGAAGAAACAAAAAGTGCCAGAAAACATGTTTTTGTGGAAAAAACTGCTTCAAATTCTTTTTCCACAAATAAAATGTTACCCGAAATGATAAACGGTTATGGAATTCCGCAGGTTTATTATTTTGTGCCGGTTCATTTTGGAACAATTTCACTTGGCTATGCAGTTGTGCAGAATGATTTGTCAAATCCGTACTGCATTGGTATTGTGTTCAGAAATTTTTTGCGTAATGTGAATAATGCACTTGAAATGGTGAGAGTAAAATTTCAGACTTCTTATCTTTCTGAACATGACATTATGACTGATTTGTACAATCGGCGTGGAATGCGTCGTGTTTTACTTGAAATGCAGGAAAAACTGAAAAAAGATGATGTTGTTTTTGCAATCGTGATTGATATGGATGGTTTGAAAAGCCGCAATGATAATTATGGTCATCTTGAAGGTGATAATGGAATCATTTATATTTCTGAAGCTGTAAAATCTATCACCGATGAAAATGAAATTGCTGTTCGCGGTGGCGGCGATGAATTTTTTATTATCGGTGCCGGACAATATGATGATGTAAAAATGCAGGAAAAGTTTGCAAGATTCTGTTATTATCTTGAAACAAAAAATGAAAAACTTGATATTCCTGTTTCTGCAAGTTTTGGTTATGCACTTGGAAACGACATTACAAATGATTTTCAGGTGATTTTGGAACGAGCTGATGAGAATATGTATAAAAATAAGGCTCTGAAAAAAAAGCAACAGCTTGAGCAGAAAAAATAGTTTATGAAACGCGTGTTAACAGTTCAGGATATTTCCTGTGTTGGAAAATGTTCGCTTACAGCAGCTATACCAGTAATTTCTGCAATGGGAATTGAGGTCTGTCCCCTTCCTACAGCAATTCTTTCAAATCATACGGCTTTTTCCAGTTTCAGTTTTCTTGATTTGACAGACAGAATTCCTGAAATTTGTGAGGAATGGAAAAAGCAGCAGTTTCATTTTGATGCAATTTACACAGGATATTTAGGTTCCATTAAGCAGATAGATTTAGTTCATCAAATTCTTGATGATTTTGCACAGAACGATACTCTTGTTGTGATTGATCCATGTATGGCAGATAACGGAAAACTTTATGCAGGATTTTCACAGGATTTTGTCAAAGAAATGGCAAAGCTGTGCGAAAGGGCAAATGTCATTCTTCCGAATATGACAGAAGCTTGTTTACTTGTAAATCAAAATTATGATGATTTTGAACATACAAAGATGAATATCCAAAATCTTATGGCAAAACTTGTGTCACTCGGTGCAAAGCAGGCTGTTCTAAAAGGAGTTGAGTTCAGCAATGAAAAAATTGGAGTTGCTTATTTCAGTCAAAAAATAGCAGAAAATAACTCAATTTCAAACGAAAATATCATGGATAATATGCAGATTTATTTTCACCGCCGATACGATGAAAATTTTCATGGAACTGGAGATCTGTTTGCAAGTGCGGTGACAGGTGCGCTTGTGCTTAAAAAAGAATTAAAAGATGCAGTGAAAATTGCCTGTGATTTTGTGCAGGAATCAATAGAATGCACTTTGTCAAATCCAAACTACAATTGGTATGGAGTCGATTTTGAAAGTGCATTGAAAAAATTACCGCAAAAATTATGACAGTGAAAACTAAAGCAAACATTAAAACAAAAATCAGCAGATTATTTTGCACTCTTTTTGTAGTTTGCTTTTATTCCTTCTACAAAAAGTTTGTTCTGATCATTTCGGAGAGGAACAGAAAACAGCGGTTTACCGTCTTCTTCAGAGATTCTCCAAATATGCATTGGATCAGAAGTATAGGCAGGACTGTCAGGATTGTTCAAATACCAGTCCAAAACTGAAATAAAACAAAGCGTATATTTCAGAATGTTTGCGTTTGTAGCTGATGTATTTGCAGTCTTATTTTGTGCACCAAGAAGTACATCAATTCGTTTGGAAACTTCATTTGGAATTGTGAATGTGTAATGTTCCCACGGATTTTCAATAAGTTTACATTCAGCTTTTGTTTTTGCTTTTTGGTCACATTCATTTATAACCAGAGTTAAATATTTTCGTGCAAAATCAGTTCTGTGGAAAAGTGGTTTATATTTGCTTTCGTCCGCAGGGTGTTCAAGCAAAAGTTTTTCGAATTTGAAATTTGGTAAGAAATGATATGTAGTTTGCCAGAGCAAAGAATTGATGATTTTTTTACCGATGTGAGTTTTGTCATAATCTGGCTGAGAATAAACCGTGTTAACTAAATCACACAAAGGTTCACTGTAAAGCAATTCAAATGATTCTTCGCGGTATGCAGCCCATTCATCCATAATAGAAACAAAACTTTCAGTATCTTTATTGTGAGTTTCAGCTTGGGGAAATTTAATATTTCTGCAGGCTTGAAAACAGTCTTCAATAATTCTGTGTAAAATAACAATTGTCTGCAGAGGATTTTCAGGAGAAAGCAGATTAAATCCGTCATTAAATTTGAATAAAGGTTGAAAATAAGGATATAAATCGGGATGTGAATCGAGTTTGTCAAAACCAGCTTCAGGAAATATTTGATTGAGAAGTTGAATACCAGTTGTTACGGTTGAATCTTTTACACCTTTTTGTGGGGGTTCTGGTTTTTTGCGAGGTTGTGGTTTTTCTTCTTCTTTTTGTTTTTCTGGCAAAAGTAAATCGAATTTATGAAGACCTGTAAATTTCAGGATTTCTCCAACCCTTGAATTAAAAAAGGTAGGATATGGTTCGAAGGTGTCTGAACAAAATCTGAGAAGAAGAGGGTAGAGCCTTTTTATGATTTCAGTATCGATGTAAAGCCATTGTGTGATAGCACTTTTTGCGTAATTTGAAAGCTGATCTTTTGGTGCATCTGGATAATTTGATTCGTCTGCATAGATTTCTTTTATGATTTTAGGAATTTTGTTGTTCCCGAAGTAATAAATCGTAATCAATGGTTTGTAAACTGCTTTTACAAAAGGAATAAGGTCAGCAGTCAATACTGGCTGTGAAATTGATTGTAGATTTACATATTCCATCTTGACAGGCTGCATGGACCAACCGGCTACCATGCGCAGAAATTTGTATTTTGTATCTGTTCCATTTGCAATTTTTGATTTGTAAGTTGCTGGTGCAATTTGAATCAAAGTTTTGATGATTGTGATAAAACTTTCCATATGTTCTATCATCTGTTTGCAAGTATAATTCACAAATTCCGGTAAGATTTTTTCAGTTCCGTTTTTTTGCAATCCCCTGAGAAAATTGAAAAAACCGTAATTTGGTTTGATTTTATATTCGTAGGACATCATCAGTTTGTCGATTGCATTTGCAACTTTCTTTGAAATAACAGGTAAATCTTCTCTTGTATGTTTTTTTGGAGGGGCGAAACCTGTTTGAGATTGAGAACTGGTTTGGGAATGGGAACTGCCTGAACCAGAATCGTTATTTCGGATAATTCGTCCAGCTTTATTTGCAGATGAAGAATTTGGAAAAACTTCGGAACGTTCATACATTACTTTTCCACCTAGTTTTTTTGCCATATCTGTAGCTTCCTGTTCGCTTATCTCACCAATATTTTTTCGAGTTTTATCTAAAGTTCCTGGAGCCCAATCGGCAGTTCTGTTGATTTGTTCAGACATATTTTTCCCCTTTTTAAAAAAAATTATAATCTAAGCATTCCTCGTTGTAAAATTCCCGGGAATTTCTTGAAATTTATTTTTTCACTATCTTTTGAAAGAAGGACGCCTTCGAAATAGCCGAAAATTGTATCATAAGTGGTACGCAAAGCGATTATATTTAAGGTACGCGAATTTACAGAAACAGGAGTAAAAGTTAAATCAATCATATTTTCCGTATCTTGAATAATCCATTGTTTTGATATTCCGAAAGGATGGGTGATGTAAACTGGAGGAAGGGTAGTTGGTTCTCCATCAATTACAAGGACATTGTTATTATAGGAATCTGAATCGGCTGCATCTAGATTTGAAGTAGAAAGATTAAAAACAATATTTTTTCCTTTTACATTTCCAATTCCGTAAGTGAAAATCTGTTTTGAATGCATTTTGTAGTATGCGCGGTTTAGAACCATAATTCCAAGACCATCAGAATCATCTGTTAGAAGAGATTTTTGTGATTTTTTTGGTGTGATGGAGATGTGTCCCTGAACATTCATCGTGGAAATCCATGTTGCGCTGCATCTTGAAGATGTTGGAGATGGATTGATGAACATTAAATCACAGTGCATGGAATCCTGCATCGGTGAATATACGAAACCTTCCGCATTTGGACGGACGCTGTCTCCTTTAACTTTAAATGAAAGAGCATGATGCTGATGTTTTCTGCCCCATGAAATTTTTATAAATCTTGATTTTTGATAGCAGGCACAAATTCCTCTGGTTGTAGTGACAGGAACAAATCTTCGGCGTGGAGGCATTATTGTGTGATAAACAAATTTTTTACCGCTTTCTTTATCCCATAACGTGATTTCACCTAAACCAATAGCTTTAAAATCAATGAAAGAAGCAAGACCGATGAGATTTTCGATGGAAAATGCATAGTTCAGTTTACTTTTGATTCTAAGCCCTGATAAAAAAGAAGGAACTGGAACTCCAGCGTAAGGTGCTTTCATTCCTCTGATGTCAATTCGTGGAGAAACTCCGTTATATGAGCCAAATTCCGCTTTTTTGTTGTGCACAATTTTTTCCGGCGGATTTGAAAGATTTCTTGAATACATTCTTTTATTATATAGTAAATAATATTGAATTGTAAAGTGAAGAGTTGAAAGTGTGTTGATAGTGATTAGAGATTAGTTGAATGTGAAATTGTTGGGATAGTTTTTTGATGGAAGATTAGTGGAGAATTGAAAGATTTAATTGGGGTACGACCTTGGTGTCTGTTCTGGAGGGTTTTAAACTGCACAGCGCACCGAGGCTTGAACAGGCACGCATAGCGTGAGTAGAAAACGATGTCACAGCCAAGTGCTATTTGATTAAAGACAGGGACAGACCTTAAATTACGTTATATAATTTTTGCTATCTTTGTCTGACATCGTTTTCTACCGAGCGTCAGCGAGCTGTGAAAGGCGACTTACAAACTAAATTCTGCTCATATTATCAATTATTTTTTTGTCCAAAGTGTGATTTCGTCGATGTAAACTTCACTTGCAGGATGTTTTCCTTCTATATATAAAGCAAATCCCATTGCAAGAATCTTTTTAGCATCTTTTACAACATTTGAATTTAATTTGAATACTACTGTGTGAGTTCCCGGTTCAATTGTTGGAGCATCTGTATTTCCCCATGCCCAATTTGATCCTGTTTTTGTGAACATTTGAACTGAAACTGGATAATCGTTTGGGTTATTCATTACAAATGAAATATAACCATAAGTTGCCCAGTTTTGTTCAATTAAATCTGAACATTCATAGATACAGCCTTGATTTTTGTTTCCAGGAAGTTCCATCCAATGGAAAACTCCGCAGTTACCTTTTCCGTCCCATCTTTTTTTTGTGTCCTGGTTATCAGAAAATTGAGTTTTTCCAAAAACATTTCCAAATGAATCCCATGAATCTTTTACAGCATTAAAAAACATTCCTTCTTCAAAATCATCAAGTGTCACTGGTGTTGTACCAGGAAGTTCCACATCTACGCCTTGTGCTGGTGCTGCAAATGTAATTGTTGCAAAAATTGAAGATACTGCCAAAAAAGTGATAAGTTTTTTCATAGAATAAAAATCCTCCTTGCTACGAAAAATAATTGGAATTGTACCTGATAGAGATTAAATTAAAATAATTAATCTTTATATTAAAATATTACTTCATAATTATTAAAAACGCAATAAAAAAAAGTAAGAAAAGTTAAAAATAATTATAAAAAAACTTGTAAATATTAAGTAAACAGATTAAAATAATAGTTAGAAATATTAATTATAAGGTAAAAATTAAGTAAAAAAAATAAATCTGGAGTAAAACATGAAAAGACATTTTATTGGATTTGCAGTTGCTTTGTTGTGCTTTAATCTTTATGCAGCAAAATCTGAAAACATCACTGTGAATCTGAAAAAGTTAAAAAAATCTTATTCTGTAAAATCTGAAAACAAATCATTAAGTTTGGGCGGTTATGGAAGTTTTATTGAGTTTGAAACGGAGATTCCAGACAACGGAGAATTTGTAATCATCCTTGAAGTTGAAAATTCAAATCCATCAGATGCAAAAACTGTTTTGAAAGTGGAAAAAGACAGCATTTATTTTTATTCGCAATTAATAATGCCGACAGAAGAAAAAAAAGAAGTTTATGTGAATAGAATTTGCTTTTTGAATAAGGGAAATCATTCTTTTAAAATTTCAGCTCCTTTCTCAGGTTTTTCTGTAAAAAATATTACAATTTCAAAGGCTGATGAAAATTTAAAATCTAAAACTCGTCCGTCTGGATTGGTTAATAAAAATGCTGATGAAAAAACAAAAAAGCTTTATGATTATTTGTGCAGTATGCAGGGAAAAGGAATTTTGTCTGGTCAGCAGATTTACGAAAGCAATGTGGAATTAAATATTATCAATGAAACAATTGGAAAATATCCGGCAATTATGGGTATTGATTTGATGAATTATTCTCCGGCTTTTGTTGAACGTGGGGCCAGAGGAAACATAATTCGCCGTGCAAAAGCATGGGCAAAGCAGGGTGGAATAATAAGTTGCAGTTGGCATTGGTGTGCCCCAAAAGATTTAATTGATGAAGACAAACCGGAAATGCGCTGGTATGATGGTTTTCGCGCAAAGGCAACAAAGTTTGATTTTTCAAAGGCAATTTCAAATCACAATAGTGAAGAATACAAACTCATAATTCGGGATATTGATGCAATTGCAGTTCAGTTGAAATCTTTGCAGGAAGCTGACATTCCTGTTTTGTGGCGTCCAATTCATGAAGCTTCTGGAGGATGGTTTTGGTGGGGAACAAGAGGAAGCAAAAATTACATTGAGTTATATAAAATTATTTATGACAGGCTTGTGAATTTTCATAAACTAAACAATCTGATTTGGGTTTGGAACGCTCAAAATGCAAAATGGTATCCTGGTGATGAATATGTTGATGTTCTTTCTTTTGATACTTATCCTGGCAAAAAAATTTATAAAACTTTTGATAACGAATTAAGTGAACTTCAATCTGCCACTAGCGTTCCAAAGCTTTATGCTCTTTCTGAAAATGGCCCGCTTCCTGATATCACAAAACTTGCACAACAGAATGGAATCTGGTCATGGTTTTGTACATGGAATGGTGAATTTGTGATAAACTCAAATGAAGAATTCAGCAAAGAGTATACTGATTTGAATCATTTTAAAACTTTTTATGATAATCCATTTGTCATTACAAAGGATGAACTTCCGCAGTTTTAAAATACTGAAAATTAATATTTAAAATAAAAAAATGAAGGAGAATACATGAAAAAGGTTTGTTTGGTATGGCTTTGTGCAGGTTTGATTTTATCTTCTGCTTTTGCACAAAAAAAAGGAAATAATTATATGGAAGAAAAAAGTGAAGTTCGCATTCAGAATGTTCTTGCAAAAATCCGTCGTGGAGAAAATGTAAATATTGCAGTTTTGGGCGGTTCTATCACAACTGGTTACAGTTCAAATCCGATTGAAAAAAACAGTTGGGCTGCAAGAGTTAATTCGTGGTTTACTCAGATTGCTCAAAAAAACGGCAGTAAAATCACTTTTTTTAATGAAGGTGTGAGCGGAACTGATTCAGCTTTTGCGGTTGCCAGAGTAAAAGATCACATTATCAAAAATAATATTGATTTAGTGATTCTGGAATTCAGCGTAAATGATTTGTGGCTTGAATCTCAGACTAGAAACAAAACTTATGAAGGTGTTATCCGCCAGATTATGAATGGAAAAGAAACTGCAGTTCTTGCACTTTTTATCAATACAAAAGATTCTGGACTTCCTAGTCAGCAAAAAGATCAGCAGCCTATTGTTGATTATTATCATATTCCGTTTGTCAGCTGGAAAGAATGCATTTTGCAAAACGGTTCAGAAAGCACTTTTGATGCTTTTTATGATGGAAGTGAAACTGTTCATCCAAATAATAAGGGGCATGAAAGCATTGCCAATTGTATAATTCAAAAACTGGAAAGTTATTGGAAAAATCTTCCTGCTGATAAATTTATTCCAAAGCCTGTGAAAGAACTTCCTAAAGCATTTATCGATGATAAATTCGAGTTTGTTGAATATTATCACAAAGATAATATCAAACCTGTACAAAATGACGGCTGGAAAGAAGGAACTCCACGTCATGATGATTGGGTAAAGCGTGGAAATGTCAAAGAAGGATGGCAAACCGATAAACCTGGTGCTGAAATTACTTTTGAAGTAGAAGGTTCTATTATCGGCGTAACATATTGCGAAAGTGATGATTTTAGAAATGCAACTGCATGGGTAACAGCAGAAGATGGAACGGAATCAAAAAAAGTTCCCCTGCAGTGTTATGTATCTTACCGAAACGGATATTATGGCTGGGCTTACAGAGAATTGATTTGTGGTGAAAAAAGTCAAAAATATGCAGTCCACATAATGTGTTCAAAAAGGGCAGCTGCAGACAGAAATGGAAAATTCTGCAACATCACAGGAATTCTCGTAGCAAAATAAAACATAAGGAAAAACCCTTCTTGTACTCTAGTATATTAGTGGTATAATAAAAACATATTGAAAATAATACACGAAAAAAAACTATCTGGAGTACAAGAATGAAAAAACATTTTTTTAAATTCGAATCATTGCTTTTGACTTTTTTGATTTTCATGCAGTTTTCATGTTCAAAAAATCAAAATTCTGATTTAAAACAATTTACAATTGCGTCTGGAATTTGCAACCTGCTGGTAGAAAAAAAATACGAAGCTGCTTATTCCAGAATTGATGATAATTTTAAAGTTATCAACAGTCTGCAAAGTTTTTCAGAGAATGCCGCAAGTTTTATTGGAAATTCTGAATCAATCAAAAAAATAAAGTACAAAAATGTTACAGAAAACAATACTTATTTATCTTTTGATTGTGATATTATTACAGATAAAGGTACAAAAAAAGGCAGTTTTGTTTTTTCTAAAAATGCAACATTGCCTATTGATTTAAGTTTTTCGCAGTCACCAAAAAATAAAAAATCACAGAAGAAAAAAAATCAAAATGATGTTTATGAATCTGAAGATTTTGATTTGACAAAAGCCCTTACCGAACCTTCTTTAAAAGATTTGTGCAGTGATTATTTCAAACTTGGTTTTGGAATTTACGGATATAATAAACAGACAAATTCCATAAATCTGCCTGAATATATGGAAGTGGGCAAAAAGCATTTTAACAGCTGCACTTTGACAAATATTATGAAACCCGTTTACATTTTGAATGAAAAAAAATCGCGAAGCAATATAAAAAAAGGAAATGACGAACCTGCTTTGAATTTTGATATAATAGAAGAAACTTTAAAATGGTGTCAGGAAAACAACGTTCAAATGCGCGGTCACACACTTGTTTGGCACACTCAGACACCTTTGTGGTTTTTCTGCGAAGATTATGATTCATCAAAAGATTATGTTTCTCGCGAGGTGATGATTAAGCGTCTTGACAGTTTTACAAAACAATATATGGATTATGTGCAGACTAACTATCCTGGAGTAGTTTATTGCTGGGATGTTGTAAATGAAGCTGTTGATCCTACAAAAGGGGACAGTTCTACAGATTTTATGTGCAGAATGGAAAATGATAATACTGATAATTACTGGTATTATACAATCGGAAATGATTATCCTGAAGTTGCATTTACAATTGCAAGAAAATATGCAGCAGAAGGGGTAAAACTTTTCTATAATGATTATGGAACTGTTGATAAAAGAAAACGTGAATGCATCTATAATCTTTGTAAAAACTTAAAAGATAAAGGTTTGATTGATGGAGTGGGCATGCAGGGGTACTGGGATGTAAAAAATCCTTCGCTTGCAGAAATCAAAAATGCAATTGAACTGTATGCTTCGCTTGATGTTGAAATTCAGCTGACAGAATGGTCTATTCCTGCAAGAGAAGAGACTGAAAAAGGATTTAATGAACAGGCTGAACGTTACGCTTCAGTTTTCCGTTTACTTAAGCAACTTGATACAAACGGCGGCGGAAATGCCAACATTACATGTGTTTCATTTTTTGGTGTAATGGATGGATATACTTTGTACGGAAATGACAAAACAAATTCCAGACTATTTGACAAAGATTTTCAGCCGAAACCTGTTTTCTACAGCATAAAGGACACTTTTGAAACATGGTATTGATAAAATAAACTGAATCTGAATATTAAGATTTGCTACCTCAGTGATATTTGTGAAAAACTTCACGTTAATCTGTTATGTTAAACTTGCTTTTTTGAATTTATGATTTATAATTAGATTTGATACAAAATATTCGAGGTGCAAATGGCTGTAAAATGTTTTTCTTTGGGTGCTGCTCAGGAAGTTACTGGTTCTAAACATATTTTTTCAATCGATGACAGAATGTTTATGATTGACTGTGGTTCGTTTCAAGGTAAAAGAAGAGAATCGGACGAAAAAAACAGAAATTTTAAGATTGATACGGAACGTCTAGAATCGGTCATTCTGACACACGGTCATCTTGACCATTGCGGACTTTTACCATTACTTTCAAAACTTGGTTATGAAGGAAACATTTATGCAACTCCGGCAACCCGCGATATTGCAAATCTTGTGATGATGGATAGTGCAAGAATTCAAGCTCATGATGCGGAGTTTCTTGCTAAGCAGGCTGCAAAAAAGGGTGAAAAATTTCACTGGAAGCCGCTTTATGACGAGAGTGATTGCGTTAAAGCTGCAAATCAGATTGTTTCACTTTCTTATAACAGAAAAATGTTCATTGCTCCTGATGTTCAACTTGAGTTTTTTGATGCAGGTCACATTTTAGGTTCAGCTTTTGCAAATGTTACAATCAATCCAAATCCGAAAAATCCAGAAAATGAAATTCGTCTTCTATATACTGGTGATATTGGCAGAAACTGCAAACCAATCATCAGAAATCCAGCTTTGAATATGCCAGCTCCCGATTATATTTTCCTCGAATCAACTTATGGAAATAAACTGCACGATAATCACGAATTTGCAATGCATGAACTTGAGCGGATTGTCCGCGAAGCTTGTGCAAAAAAAGGAAAAATAATCATTCCGTCTTTTGCAATTGAAAGGGCTCAGGAACTTGTTTATTATTTACATCTTCTTACCGACCAGAAAAAAATTCCCGTTATTCCGATTTATGTTGATTCTCCGATGGCAAGTAATGCTACTTCTGTTTTCAGAGTTCATCCTGAATGTTATGATGAGTCTGTTAACGAAGCATTTTTAAAACACCATAAAAATCCTTTTGGTTTTAATTCATTGACTTTTACGACAAATGTTGAAGATTCAAAGGAATTGAATAAAAAAGAAGGCCCTATGATTATTATTTCAGCAGATGGAATGTGTGAAGCAGGACGAGTTTTGTATCATTTGGCAAACGGAATTTCTGATCCGAAAAATACAATTATGATTGTTGGTTACATGGCTGAAAATACATTAGGCAGGCGCATTTTTGATGGTCAAAAAGAAGTAAAAATTCTTGGTGATATGTATCAGGTTAAAGCAAAAGTTGAACGTTGCAATGGTTTTAGTGCTCATGCCGATTATACAGAAATGATTGAATGGCTCAAAGGAATTGATACTAGTCGGTTGAAAAAAATCTTTTTGATTCATGGTGAAAAAGATCAGCAGGAAGGATTTAAAAAACATCTGAGTCAGGCTGGTTTTGATAATGTAGAAATCATAGAATACGAAAAAGAATATCAATTGGACTAGATTCTTAGCTGATTATGTGATTAATTTTAGAAAAATTTTAGAATTTTCCTTTAATCTCTTGCCTTTTTAAATATCTTTCATTATTTTAACCATATTGTTTATAAATGTTTTATGAATAATAAGGATAAGATTATGAAAAAAATTAAAGCTTTATTAATTGGTTTAGTTTTGAGTTTTTCTGCTCCAGTTTTTGCCAGTGATTTTGACTGGTCTCAGTGCTGGTGTAATTATGGTGCAGGAATTGAAAAAGGAGATATGCTTCTTTCTGTTGATGCAGCTCTTCCTTGGAATTTCTTTGATATCATAAATGCAAATGGATGGGCTGTTCCTCATGTTATTGCTGATTTTGAAATTGCTGCTCCTATTTGGAAACTTCCATTTACTTTTGGTGGGTATGCTGGTGTTAGTTTCTGGGGAAATAAAGATTTTTCTCATACAGCTGTTTTGGCTGGTGGAAGTGCAACTTATCATGTTAGAATGCCTCCAAAAAATCTTGATTTGTATTCAGGTTTAAAAATCGGTGTAAAATTTGATATTTCAAATCAGTATGATAATGGAATCAGATTTGATCCTGATTTGGGATATAATATTGGTGCATCATGGTTTTTCTCTGATTCTTTTGGTGTAAATGTTGAATTTGGAGTTCCAAGTAGTAAAGCAGGGGTTGTGTTTAAATTCTAAAAGTTTTTTTTGATATTGTCTTCTTTTTCTATTGAAAAAAAATGGTAGATAATATATAATAGTTGTGTTTTTACGGAATTACCGAAAAAGAGGAGGTGACAAAATAATGGCTACAATCAACGTTGACGAAACAGAGAACCTTGAAAAAGCAATCAAACGTTTTAAACGCATGGTTGAAAAAGAAGGTATCATTCGCGAATTCAAAAGACGTGAATATTTCGAAAAACCATCTGCTCTTCTTCATCAGAAAAAAACAACTTTGGAAAGAAAACTTTTAAATAAACGTCGTAAATCAGAAAAAAAAGATTACTAGTTTTTGAGGGCTGCACTTTTTGGTGCGGCTTTTTTTATGATTTTAGTTTATTGTTTGCAATGCAAACTTTGTAAAAGGAGGAAAAAATGCTATTAGAAGGAAAAGTTGCCATTGTTACTGGTGGTACACGGGGAATTGGATATGAAACTGTAAGACAGTTTTTGCTCCAGGGTGCTAAAGTTGCACTTTTTGGAAGTCGCAAAGAAACTGTTGATGCCGCTATTGCAAAACTTAAGGAAGAAAATTCAGGATTTTCAGTAATAGGGTTTTATCCAAAATTAACTTCTGAAGTAGAAGTAAAATCTGCTTTCGATTCAGTAAAAAATGAATTTGGTAAGATTGATGTTTTAATCAACAATGCTGGAATTTCATCTCATACAAAGCTTTTGGATTTTTCAGAAGATGAATATGATAAAATTGCTGATTTAAATATAAAATCTGTATTTGTTTGTTCAAAAGTTGCTGTCCCTTATCTTACTGAAACAAAAGGTGTTATTTTAAACACAAGTTCTATGGTAAGCCGTGACGGTCAGCCTTCGGGTGTTATGTATCCTGCTTCAAAATATGCTGTTAATGGAATTACGCAGTCACTCTCAAGAGAATTGGCACCTTTGGGAATTCGTGTGAATGCAGTTGCTCCTGGAATCACAGAAACTGAAATGGTAAGTGCTTTGCCAAAAAACATGATTGAACCACTTATAAAATCAATTCCACTTGGTAGAATTGGAACTCCAACTGATATTGCAAATGCATTTGTTTTTCTTGCAAGTGATATGGCTTCTTATATTACTGGTGATGTTTTGCGTGTAGATGGAGCTGCAAGGACATAATTTAGAATTCAAAATATCAGATTTTATAAAGGGCTGTCTAACAAGTTCTGTCATACTGAAATAAATTCGGAATGATTTTGTGAATTTGACTATTAGGCAGCCCTTGCTTTTTTTTAACCAAACAAATGTAAAGTGGAAATATTAAAAAATTTCAAAAAAATTGAATTTTTTTTTGTTTTTATTTCCTTTTTTTGCATAGTTAAAACAAATATTATTATACATAGTTTTTTATGTTTAATTGATTGCTGGCCAGCATCAAAAATATTTGTGAGGTAGATTATGAATCAGTTGAATTCAATTATCCTTGAAGGAAATGTTGTCAGGGATGCAGTTCTTTTGGAACCTTCTGAAGGTTTTAAAGTATGTAAATTAAGCATTGCGGTAAACCGGTTCTACAAAAATAAAAATGATCAGGCTGCTGAAGAAGTTTCGTTTTTTGATGTAGAATGTTTTGGCAAAAGTGCAGAGTACTGTCATAAAAAGGCTGTAAAAGGACGTGGCTTAAGAGTGGTCGGTCGTTTGAAACAGGATTCTTGGAAAGACAGTTCAGGAAAATCTCAAAGTAGAGTTTTTGTTATTGCAGAGCACATTGAATACAAACCTGTGTCAAATAAATCTGCTTCTTCTTCAGATAGAACTGAAAAAGAAGCGGTTGTTTGTGTGGAAGCAGAAAAAGAACCAGTTCCTGTTGAAGAAACTGTATTCTAGTCTGCCTGGATTTATTTTTGTTTGCGTTTGTTTTGTTTATTTGGTTTCTTTGAGTTGTTTTTGTTTGATTTTGGAGATGAACTGTTTGATTTTGCTCTTTCGTTCTGGAGTTTGTATTCTTCTATTTGTTGTGGAGAATAAAAACCGTCTTTCCAATTGAAACGGGAAACATCTGGCAAAGGAAGCGATTTTGACATCGAGGTATTAATGGCTTTTATCTGGTTTTTAGAAACTTTTGTCTTTGAAAAATCAATTAAGAAGCGTTTAAATCCTGATGATGAAATGTGTTCGATTTTGTCAAGAATTGAGAATGGTTCTTCTGGCATTACGAATGAACCGTCTTTTGTGGAATTTACTTTAAAGATAGAACCTTCTTTGTCCTGAAAGAAAGTAAAGTCGTAAGTTGATGGAAGTTTAAATCTCATTCTGAAAAGAGCTGGATAAGCAAAGACTGGAACTAGAACTCTGCTTCGGACATTCTGTTCGTAAGTGGATTCGAGATTGCGGCGTGAATTTTCGTATGGCATGATAAATGCTCCGATATTCTGGTTTTCGAGCCAACTTACTGCCCAGCGATTGAAAGTATATAGATAAGGTCCGCCTATCATATTCACTTTTTGATTTTTGAGAATTTGGATGTGAGCAAGATTGTTTACTACGAAGTTTTTGTAGCCATCTTGAATTAGTGTTTCAAGTTCGTCAGTCAGCTGGTCTTCTTGGGCTGCAGAACAAAATGGATCTAAAGAAATGAAAATCTGCTTTTTAGAAAAAGGCAGTACTGTCTTATGATTCAAAAGGTCGTATGAAGTTTCTGAATTATATTCGAGAATTAGTCTTACAGGATTAAGTCCCTGAACGGCAAATACATCTGAAATTGAGGAAACTTGTGCGTAAATACCTTCTGGAAAATAAGACAGTTCCTTTTCTTTTACTGGAGTTAAATCAAGAATTGGTAAAACTTCATCTTTTGGCTGTTTTCTAAATTTGCTTATATCGTTTGGAAGAACACGATTATAACGCTTTGAAACTGCTTTGATTTGCAAAAGGTAAACTTCATCACCGACTTTAAAACCGTCTGGAATGTCAATCCATCGTTTATTGTTTTCTTCATCAATTTCTACGGTTTTGATTTTATGACTTGAGCGTCCTGTATCATCCTGACGGTGAATTCTGATTGAGTCACCCGGGTCTGGTTCATAACTACCACCTTTGAGAGTGGCAAGTTTGAAATTTTTTTGTTCGATGGAAGCATCATCTGAAAGAGTTTCACGAATTGCAATAGAAAGTTCTTTTGAAGGGGATTTAATTGAAGCAATCTTTCCAAGATAGATTCCAGTTCCGCCTGCCTGATCTGGATTTAAGATTTTTTGAGCTGCATTTGAAACACCTTCATCCAAAGAATTAAAACCATACCAGTAAGTAGTTTTCGAACGGGCAAAATCTGAAGAAAGAATTCGTTTTCCAGTTGCAATAGCACCTTTTTTATCTTCTTTGTAATGGTCAATAACATATCTATATGCTGCAACTACGCTGCCAACGTATTCTGCACTTTTCATGCGCCCTTCGATTTTAAAAGAATCAACGCCAGCTTCGATTAACGATGGAATCTGGTCAATTAACTGTAAATCGCATGGTGAAAAATAATAGCCGCTTTTTTCACCACCAGGAACTTCTGCTTTATAAAAACGACGGCAGGCTTGTGTACACATTCCGCGGTTAGCAGATTTTCCACCAAGAAAACTTGAGAAAAGGCACAGTCCGCTTTCACTGACACAAAGGGCACCATGAACAAAAACTTCTAGTTCAGCACCTGTTTCATTTTTGATTTTTGTGATTTCATCAAGTCCAAGTTCACGAGCAAGAACCATTCGTTTTATTCCGTTGTTTTGTAAAAGTTTTACAGCATTGGAACTTTCAACATTCATTTGAGTGGAAGCATGAAGTTCAAGATTCGGGAAAAATTCTTGTGCCATGCGCATAACAGAAAAATCTTGTACTATTAATCCATCTGGTCCAACATCATTTAAATATGACAAAAATCTATATAATCTTTCTGTTTCTCTTTCTTCGCAAACTGTATTTACAGTGACATAAATTTTTTTGTGCTGCCTGTGAAGACTTTCTACAGCTGCTTCAAATTGATTCCAAGCAAAATTCGTAGTTCTTAATCTGGCATTAAAACTTTTTAAACCAAGATAAACAGCATCTGCACCTTCGCCAATTGCAGCTTCGAGTGATTCAATGTTTCCCGCAGGGGCTAATAATTCTACCATAATCAAAATAATATCATAAAAAAAGGGAAAATTAAAGTCATTCATAATACAAAAAAACTTGAAAATTGAAAATTGCGAGTAAAAGAAAAAAAATTAAAATACTAGAAAAACAAAAAAAACGTGATATACTATAAATGATGATAAATTTTGAAGCGAAAGTAAAAATTCCATTTCTCTGGGGAAAATCTGTGTTTAAAAAATCAAATTGGTCGCAGATTAATCTTATTGTAGGACCTAATGGTTCTGGTAAAACTTTACTTGCACAGGAATTGGCAAAACAACTCGAAAATGAAGGCTACACTTCGAAATTTATAAAAGTTGACAGAAACTATCAGGATCAGATTCATATTCTTCATGAAAATGTCAAAATAAAAGAAAAAATAGAAAAAGTTCTTTCGAACATGTTCGGTAAATCGATTATCTTTGTGGAAGATATTAATGGACTTTTGATTCCGATAGTAAAAAATAAAGCATGGAATGTTGAATATCTTCTTGATGATGCAGAATGTCACGGATTGAGGGAAATTATTTCATTGTTAATCTGTCTTTATAATAAAGATTCAAGCGACTGCATTTTTTTTGACGAACCTGAATTGCATTTGCATCCTCAACTTCAAACTTTTTTTATGAATGAAATCAGAAAAGAAGCAAAGAATAGTTCCAGACGTATGTTTTTCTTGATTTCACATTCACCTTTTTTTATAGATTTGCGTACACCTGAAGATTTAACAGGCGTAATTGCATGCCATATAAATAAAGCACCTTCAAGTATTGATAGTCTTACTTCCGAAGATGAAAATCTATTCCGTAGATTTCTGCCAAGATTTAACACGTACCACAAACAATTCTTTTTTTCAGATAATCAGATTTTTGTTGAAGGATACACAGATCAGCAGATGTTCACATGGTTATTATCTTTTATGGAAAATGATGTAAATGTTGTTGGAACAGGGATTATTGATGTTGGTGGAAAAGATGAGCTTGGTGTTTTTTGTAAAATTTGTCAGTTAATTGGAACGAATAGCAGATTTATCACAGATTTAGATTCCTTGTTCAGTGGAAAATTAAGAGATGTAGTTTCAAATGATGAACGGGTAAATATGTGGCTTGAAAAACAATATGAAAAGCAGATTTCATTTTATAAAAGCATATTTACTAAAAAGGAAATGATGCAAAAAATAACTCTTGAAAAATTAATTAACAGATTGGAAAAATATCTGGTTTCGATTGGAAATGATTTTGAAAAACAATTGGAACACAAAGGTATACCTGAAAAATTATCATTTTTCGTTTCAAAAATTAAACAATTAGATTCAAAGTATGAGAATGCGAAAAATGTGGATACATACAAAACAGTTGTAATGCAGGTCGTAAATCAGCAGGAAAATGAAATATCACAGGTTCTGACAGATTCAACGGCAAAAAATCTTCCATTAGTAAAAAATTTGTTCTCATTGATTCTGGCGGCCTGTGAAGCCGCTCGTGTTTATATTTTACCAAAAGGCTGCATAGAACATTATTATACTCAATCAAATGTGAAATATATGCCAGTTTCTGCAAAAGATAAATTGTTTAGAATAGAATTGGATTTTATCCAGGATGCTCACAGAAAAACAATCAGAAAGAACTATGCCCCTCTTATTTCAATCCTTGAAAAAGCGACTTCGTTATAATTATTTCAAATCTCTGTAGATTTTAATGAAAATTACTAAGATTTACTGAAAATTACTTACCAGTCGCAGAATATAAAGAATTACATATTCTGTAAGAGCTTTTTCTTCTTTGATCTTTTTCATATTCGGTGTATTTACAAGTGTTTTAGCAAGATTTTCTACACGTTCCTTAGTAAATGATGTCCCGGACAATGTTTTGACAACTCGCCTTGTATAATCACGGATAAGGCAGTTTACATCATCTGTGAGATTTCGATAAGCTTCTTTTGAAATCATTTTGTTCCACTGGCGTGCAAGGTAATCCAGTTCACGGTCCAAAGATGAGCCTTCTGGAATCAATTCTTTTGTAATTTCATTGGCAGCAGCAGCAAGACTTTCAGTTTTAGTCATTTTTTTTGCTTTAGAAACAGAATCATCTTCATCCTGTTCCAGAATTTCCGCAGCTGTAATCTGTTTTTGCTGTGTTTTTTTAGATTTCTTTTTCTTTTTTCCGTTAAAAAGGCTTGCAATCCATGATAAAATAGGAATTGTGTAGTAGAAAGGCAGACGTGACTTTGCATTTGCAAGAATTTTATTGTTTTTGAGCATCAATAAATCGGCATAAGGCAAAATCCTTCCGTTTACAAATAAATGAAATCCTTCCGTAAGTTCTTCGTCATTTTTTTCATAAGCCAGAAGATGCATAAAATTTGCATTTAAAAGTGAGAACAAAACCGGCGATTTTTTTTCAACAAGTTCCTGAAGACACAACTCAAATTCATTTTGATTAGTCATTTCAGGAAGACGCTCATAATCCAGTAGAGATTTGTACCAGCTGTTTTCCAGTTCTTTTTCGATAGATCCATGTGCTTCATTACAAAGACGAACAACAACTTGAAGAACTTTCTTTTTGTAAACATAATAACGGGTTCCTGAAGCGACTTTGAAAATCAACAAAGGTGGCAATTCGTTTGCTTCACCTTCTGTAGTCATTCTCTGCAAAAATTCCTTTAAATCATCTTCAGTATATTGACCGTAAAGCATCCTTCCGTTTTGATCTTGAAATTTTAGAATCTGATTCATTGAATAGAAATAGGGAGCGCGTGCAAGATGATTTTCAAGTTCCTTTAGAGCTTCGCTTCGTTTTTTTTCATTTTGAAAACGTTCTTTCAGACAAGTGCTGTATATTTCCAAAATCTGACATGCTTGCAGAATATTTGTATCTTCCACAGTTCTGTCCTGAATTTTTTCGAAATCCTGGCGAACATAATATAAAGTCTGATTCCAGATGTAATAATCATCACCGTCAGAAAAATCAGTAAACTGATAATTTTCAGTATCCACAAAATGCTGGAAAAAACTTTTTATAGAAATTTCTTTAGTAGGATTTGTGCTTCTAAGTTTTTTCAAAAAATAATCATGAAATTCTTCTTTTTTAAGAATTTTCCTGACTTTTTGTTGAGAAATATCGACCAAAGCTTTGAGCGGGATGCAAGCCGGCAAAATTAGCGGAGTAATATCTCTTGTGAATTCAAGAATATAAAGCAAAGGAGATTTTGAAGGTTCTTTGTTAATCAGCGATTGCAAATACTGATTTGCAATTTTCCTTTCTAGAAAAGAATTTGGAAACTGTTTTGGTAAATCTGAAATAATAGGAAAAAGCACAGCATCGTTTTTCAGCATCTGCTGATATTGGTTTGTATATTTAGAAGAAAAATAAGTGATGGAAATAATCGTTTTTTTATTATTATTTGAAATTACAGTTGCAAGTTTTTTTTCAGAAAGCCCCTGAAGCTCGGCAACAACAGTACTTGTAGGATCACCAAGATATTTTACAAGTTCACCCTGTTCTTCAACATGATGTTCAGCGTATTTTTTGATATATGCACAAAACTCACGCAAATCTATGAAACCAGAATTCTGTTTTTCGGCATAATATCGGATTATAGAACTTAAGTTTGCTGTTGTCGCCATTTTTTCCTCTTTTCAATAATTAACAATAATCTGCTTTGATTATCGGATTATTTTCAGTCCAGTTTAGATATACTTTTTCAAATCAACAGATTCAAGAAAATAAAAACTTGAGAAACTGAAAATAATTCATCTATAAAAGAAACAGATATAACAGAAACAGACGTTACGGCAACCTGTAAATCTACAATTTACAAATCTTTGCATCCTTAATCTGCCAGAAATCGCCTTCCTTCACAATTTCCATCAGAGCATAAGAACCAGCTTCGCCAAGACTGCCAGGATTAATCACCAGCGTTTCCCCGATTTTTTCCATACCAGCACCTTCGTGAATGTGACCGCAAATTACAGCGAGCGGTTGATTTTCTTCTATATAATTAGTAAAAAGTTCACTTCCAGCGTGAAGATTTACATTCACAGCGTCAACAGTTTTGCCTTTTGGCGGATTGTGACAAATCAAAATCAAGTTTTTCCACAGAGATTTATCACCAGTTTCTTCAACACAATTCTTTACAATATTAAAATCCGCGATAATGTCCTGTTCGTCACGCTCAAATTCCGTTTTTCCAGTAAAATAAGTTCCGCCACCAGCACCAGCAATCGCAAGCCCCTGATGATACACAAGAGTTTTTTCAACACAAACATCCTGCTCTTCCAAATCTTCCAAAAAATCCTCATTATCACAGTTACCAAGAACAGCAAAAATCGTGTCATGCTTTTTACAGAGCTGCAGCAACGCTTCCTTCCCAGTTTCAGGCTTAAAACATTCCGCAAAATCACCGGCAAACAAAACCGCATCCGCCTTTGCAAAAATATCATCCATTTTATCTAAAACATCGTTGTGCGCATGCAAATCACTCAAAATCAAAATTTTCATAATAACCTCATTAAAAATAATTATTTGGGCGCCCGGGCGGCTGTTCCTCAGCTCACTAACGCTCGGCCTCCTCACTTCACTCCTCTACGTTTCGTTCGTTGCGGTGGCTCACGCTTCGCGTGCCTGCTCCATAGCCTGGCGCAGTTTTCCATTTTTTAAATTTTTTTAAACAGGGACAGACCTTGTTTAAAACTTTGCTTAATTCATAATAACTTCAAAAGCATCGCAGAGTTTTTTCATCTGAATTTCATCACCAATAGAAATTCGCACAAAATCTTCAATTCCAGGTGTTGCAAAATGCCTGATTAAAATTCCCTGTCCTTTAATTTTTTCATAAATTTCTTTTCCAGAAATTCCTTTTTTTCTTGCAAAAACAAAATTCGTTTTACTCGGAAGCACTTCAAAACCTTTTGCTTTCAAAAAAGCAGAAAATTTTTCCCGTTCCTCTGCAATTTTTCTCGAAGTTTCAACATAATATGCAGTATCGTCGCAGGCTGCTTCACCGCAAATCTGCGCAACAGCATCAATCGGAAAATGATTTACACTATTTTTTACTGTAGTCACAATGTTTATAAGTTCAGGATTCGCAACGATGTAACCAAGTCTTTGACCTGCACCGCACAAACTTTTTGAAAAAGTGCGCACTATCAAAAGATTTTTAAACTCACTCAACAAAGGAATACAAGATTCGCCGCCAAAATCAACATAAGCTTCATCAACAATAAAAATCTGGTCTGGGGAAGCATTCTGAATCATTTGCCTTACTTCATCACGCGAAAGACTTATTCCCGTCGGAGCATTTGGGTTTGCAAAAATTATTCCGCCGTCATTCTGTTTTGCATGAGAAAGCATAGTTTCCACATCCAGTTTCCAATCAGGAAGCAAAGGAACGCAATCCATCGGAATGTTGTAAAAACCAGCATAAACAGGATAAAAACTGTAAGTAAATTGTGGCATTACAAACTTTTTTCCCGAATCAAAAAAAGCATAAAAAACAAAAGACAAAACTTCATCAGAACCGTTTCCCGTGTAAATCATGTCAGGAGTTACAGTAAAAGGAATTTTATCAGTTTCTGAAGGAGTTACTTTGTTATTTTCGCCAACATTTGCACGGCAAAGAACACCTCCGCTCGCATTCAACATATCAGCAATTTTTTGATGAAGTTTATTTGAATCTGGATCTGGGTAGAGTCCAAGTTTTTCTGGAGAATTCTGCACAAAATCAATAACAGCCTTGCAAACTTTCGGACTTGGTTTGTAAGGATTTTCATTCGCATTTAATTTAATATAAACACGGTCTTTTGGCTGTTCGCCCGGAACATAAGGATGTAAATTTTTTATTCTATTTGAAACTATCATACTTTATTTTAAGACTTTGCAAAGAATTTTTCAATATTTTGATAAAAAAGCAATAAAAAGTAACAGAAATGTTTGAATTAAGTGTTATAATATATAATAGGTTCTATTTCGGGTTCTCGATTTTAAACCGTAGCAAGGTAGTAAGTGCTGGCGAATCAAAAAGCCACCCAAATTTAAAAAAAATTAATACTCGACATTTAACCTAATGCTTTTGATGCAGTTTTGTCATCAATAGCTCGACATTAATGTTGTGCTTTATGGGAGATTTGCGCCTCCTGCGCAATCGCTAACGCGGTGTTTTTTTATAGGAGAAGAAAATGGACGTTTTAAAAAATTACATTGAGTTTATGTTCAAAGATTTGCCTCAGAATGAACGTGTGAATCAGGCAAAAAACGAGCTTTTGCAGAAAATGGAAAACAGATTCAACGAACATGTGCGAAGTGGAAAATCTGAAAATGAATCTGTTTCACTTGTTATTTCCGAATTCAATGATTTGCAGAAAGTTGCTGTTGATTTAGGAATTGTGGATTTACTTAATTCAAATGGAACGACTGAAAATGCAAAAAAAGAAAATGCATTTAATTTTGCTTCGCAGTATGAATCTGCAAAACAGGCAAAACCAGTGGAAAAAAGAAAAATCACTGCCGAGATTGTTGAATCTTTTATTCAGGCTCGTAAAAAAGTTGGAATTATGCTTTCGACAGGCGTTGCACTTTTTATTTTGTGTGTTTGCGGTCCAATTTTGAGCGATGCTTTTGGAATCAGTGAAGTGGCTGGCGTATTCTGCATGTTCCTTTTTATTGCTGTTGGCGTTTTGCTTTGCATTTTTTCAAATTTTCAGATGGAAGATCTGGCATTTTTGAAAAATGAACCATGTTCTCTTGATGAAGAAGTTAAGCAATCTGTAAAACAGAAAAAACGTGAAAATCTCAAAGTTTTTCAGATTATGATTGCAATTGGAGTTTTGTTATGCACACTCAGCATTTTCCCAACAATGTTCTTAAAATATAATTCAGATGTTGGTGCTGCGTTGCTTTTTGTTTTTGTTGCTGCCGGTGTTTTTCTTATTATTTATGCAAATGTCATTCAAAACAGCTATAAAAAACTTCTTTCGCTGGAAGAAAATTATATTCCACAGGAAACTGAACCTAAAAATAAGAAATTTCAGAAAATAAATAGCGTTTACTGGCAATCTGTAACATGTATTTACCTTGTAGTAAGTTTTGTCACTCACCGCTGGGATATTTCATGGCTTTTATGGCCAATTGCAGCTGTTGCATTCACATTACTCAAAGTAATTTTTTCTGATGAAGAATAGTTTTTTCAGGTGATTTTATAAGGAAGTAAAATGAAACGTAAAACTTATTTAATTTTGATTTGGAGTATTACTTTGTGTGTGATAGTTTGTTCTGCAACTTTCACATTTATCAGAACAAAAGGAGTGTTTGCTAAAGTTTGGAATGATATCACTGATGAACTTGAAGAAAGTTTTGATTTTAAGTTCAACTTCAAGAATAATGACTGGAATTCTGATGACTACGCTGATTCTGATGATTATGATTATTCCAGTGGAAAAGAGTTTAAAACAAATCTGGAAGAATTTTCTAAGCTGGATGTCGATGGCAATATCATGAGTATTCATATAAAAGAAGGTGACACATGGCTGATTGAATGCAGTTATTCACATAAGCAGTTGAAAACAGAATTTACAAATAAAGACGGTGTTTTGCATGTTGGTCAAAAAAGTCAGTTAAAACATCTGGCTGGTTCCAAAAAATGCGATTTGCTTATCACAGTTCCAGCAAATACAGAACTTGCAAAAGCAAATGTAAAAGTAAACATTGGTGAAATTGAAATGTCGGATTTGACTGTAAAAAATCTTGATACAAATGTAAATATCGGCGAAATCGAATTAGATTCCGTAAAATTTGATAATCTGGATGGCGAAGTAAACATCGGCGATTTTAAAATAGAAGATTTCAAAGATTTTGATGATTTTAATGCAAACCTCAAAGCAGATTTAGGCGAAATCAAAATCAACAGAAACAGCTATGGCAAAAAAATGACGCAGAAAAGAAATACTTCCAAAAAAATGGATATCGAAATAAATATCGGGCAGCTTGAGATTAATTGATTTTTTTGAAATTAAGATTATTTTGTTAAATGACGTGTGCCAATTTTCGGCACATGTTCAATTTAGATGTCAAACTGTCAAAACTGATAAAGTTAAAACAGTTTAATTTATCTATATAAAGTGTTTTCCAAATCTACATAAAGAAATCCGCTCCTTCCTATTTTGTAAAAAGAAGTTTCTTCCCACGCAGCGTATAGACTTGTACCTGTGATAACAAAATCAGAATAAACAAAGTTTTCTGGGAGAACAGGAAGGCGAATTACAACTGGTCTTCCATTTCTCAGAATATGTTTTCCTTCCAATGCACCTTCAATAAATAAAGTTCCATCCTCGAATAAAGCAGCACTCCAACTTTCTGCTAGAATAGCAGTAGCTTTCAATGGAAGTTGTTCATTCGGACGATTTATATACTCTTTTGGAGAATTTCCTCCACAAGTTTTTACTTCAATATTGAATGGAATATCAGTAGAAAATGATGACAGGATTTTTTTTACACGTTCCGGTACTTCTGAATAATTAAATTGCTTTTTTGCATCCCGAAATTGTTCAACTGAAATAGGTTGAATACTTAAATTTCCTTTTGCTGTAGCAGGTGAAAGTGTGATTAATGAAACTGTTGGTGCAAAAGAAAGATAAGTAAAAGTTGTTTTTGTTGGCGATATAGATTTAGCACTGCATATCCAGTTTAATCCGTCCCATACAAAATCTGTAATCTCAGAATTCGGTTCTAGGCATATGTTTTCACAGTTGATTAATGGGTAGGAAATTTTTGCTTCATTATCAAACTGAATAAGAAACAGGTGATTGTCTGTTTCGTTGTTCACATTTTGAGTTGAGATAGTATCATTAAAAAAAGAGCTTTTATACAGGGAAAAAATTGGAGTTTCGTTTAGAAAAACAAGATTTCCTGCTGATCTGTTTGAAAATAAGTTTTCGTCTTTTGACAGATAGAAATCATCATTTTCGAAACAAAGCACACCAAGTCTGTTCACAATTCCAAATGCAATGTTTGAAACACAATTTGCAGAAGAGATTCTTTTTGCTTCTGTCCATGGTTCAAACAGCACTTGTGGAACATTCTGAATCTTGTCAGTCTGTTCACAGCCACTATTTGTAAAATAAAACCATTTATGATTAGTTTTTTTTACATTTTCGTTTTGTGATATTTCTATAACTTGTTCAGAAACTTTTTTTTCACAACTTATGCAAAACAGCGAAACAAATAAACTTACGGATAAAACAAAGAAATTTTTTTTCATAACCTTTTACAATATATCGGCAATAAAACAATTTCTTTTGAAACTTTTTTTCGATTGCTGCATGAAAATAAAATTCCAAATTCATTACCAGCACTCAACAGTAAACTGCCTTCTTTTCTTATGAAAGTTTTCTTTTTTTGATACAGATATTCATTTTCTGGAATAAATCTAGAAAATAATTTTCTTTGACAGTCTTTTTCATCATCTTTCTGTTCATAAAAGATTAAATCACTATCATTCAAAAAGATTTCAGTACAATCTGACAGAGAAATCAATGTTTTCGAGAATTTTTTTTCACTTAGATTTGTCAGCAGTTTATTTGAATCAATTAACCATGGATTAAAGAATGCAGAGTCTTCCTTTGATATAGAAAGTTGAATCTCATTTTCTATTTCTTCAATAAGTTTTTTCCAGTTGAATTTTTTAGAAAAACTTATCAGTAATTCATCAGAAATAGATGTTTCACATTTACTCAAAAGAATAGATTGCAGACATTTTGCGCAAAAACCATTTTCCCAGTTCAAAGTTAATGAATTGTCATCAGATTTTGAAAATGGATAAATTCCACCTGCTGGATAAAAAAAGTCTGTTTCGTAACATTCATCGTTTACCTGTGCATATGTAACAGGAACTGCCAGAATACTAATAGGCTCTTTTTTATTTACCATAATGGAAAAATGATTTTCCTGTATATGATAAATTTCTTGAGCAGTAGAACTGCAAACAGAGATTTCCCAGCGCGACAACTTAGGGTATTCATTCGTCAGGTAATCTTTGGGTGGCCATTGTGGCAAAATTACATAGATTTCTTCTTGTATAGAAGAATAATTGTTGAAACTACAGCCGATAGCTGCCCAAAGAAAGAATTGAAGAATTCCCAAAAACCAAATTTTTTTTGTATAAAAGCTCATATATATAAATAAGCCCTGACTATGCAATTTATGGAAGTCAAATCACAAAAAAATTTAATTTTTTTCAATAAAAATGAGTTTTCCCTGGAAATCACCCCAATCGCGGGAAACTGGAATGCCGGCATTCATAATTGTGCTTCCTTTCATTTTCAGTTGTTTTGAGTTTTTATCATCATCAAGATAATGAACAAGATAATTGCTTTCTGCACAAATTCCTTTGATTTTTACAAAACGTGTTTTGAAGTTTGGATGATTTAGAACCTGTACAAAAGTGACGAGTGCTTTGTTTTTATCTTTTGAAATGCATGCCCAGCAGTCAAATTCGTGATTTTCACTGTAACTTGCAATTCTCCAGTAATCACCGTTTCTTACAATATCGCTGTATTTTTTATAAAGTTCAATCTGATGTGGAATTATTTTTCTTTCTTCTTCACTTAGTTTTGTAATGTCAAGTTCGTACCCAAAAGTTCCTGCAAGTGCAACATAACCGCGAGTTTTGAATGGAGTATTTCTTCCAACTGCATGATTTGGACAGACAGAAACATGCGCTCCTATCGAAGAAAGCGGATACATTAGGGCTGTCCCCTCTTGAATTTCAAGACGTTCGATTGCATCTGTGTCATCTGAACACCAAATCTGAGGACTGTAATAAAGCATGCCAGGGTCAAACCTTGCACCACCGCCTGAACAGTTTTCTAAAAGAAGGTTTGGAAACTCGGTGATAAGTTTTTCCTGCATTTCATAGACGGCAAGAACATAACGATGGAAAAACTCGCCATTTTTAGTTCCATGCAAATCAAGTGAACCGATATCAGAAAGCTGTCGATTCATATCCCATTTGACGTATTCAATATTTGCGCTGTGAAGGATTTTTGAAATCTGATTGTAAATGCATTCACGAACTTCTTTTCTTGTGATGTCAAGAACAAGCTGCTGACGGCTCATTCCTGGTTCACGTCCTGGAATTTGGATGGCATAATCCGGATGGTTTTTAAAAAGGGTAGAATCAGGAGAAATCATTTCCGGTTCAAACCAAATTCCAAATTTCATGCCTATTTCGTTTACCTTGTCAACAAGATTTTTTAATCCGCCTTTAAGTTTATTTTCATTTACAAACCAGTCACCAAGACTTGAATCATCAGAATTTCTGTGTCCGAACCAGCCATCGTCCATTACGAGCATTTCTATTCCATCTTTGTGAGCTTCTCTTGCAATATCAAGAAGTTTTTCTTCATCAAAATTAAAATAAGTTGCTTCCCAGTTGTTTATTAAAATTGGACGCATAGTTTTTTTGTAAGGACTTCGAATCAAATGTTCCCGATATAAATCATGGAAAATGTGACTCATACCATTTAATCCTTCTGCACTGAACACAAGAACTGCCTGTGGAGTTTCAAAACACTGTCCGGCTTCAAGCTGCCATGTAAAATTTTCTGGATTGATACCGATTTGCGTTCTGATGGAACCAAACTGATTTTTCTGTACGCTAGCAATAAAGTTTCCAGAATATATGAAATTAACACCATAAACATTTCCACTGTCGTTATCTGCATTGTGATTCAAAATTGCCATAAACGGATGTTCCTGATGACTTGTTTCTCCGCGAATACTTTCTGTTCCCTGCAATCCCATGTGAACAGGTCGTCTGTCGATATGGCGTTCCCGTGCCCATGAGCCATGCAGAGTTATCATGTCATAATCGTCATCATCCATATCAAAAGAAAGAGAAAGTGCTTTTTTTATCAAGACTGTTTCGCCATGTTTATTGTTGTTGATGATTTTTGCAGAACGAACAATCGCATCATTATCATCAAAAACGGTATAAAAAAGAATAACTTCCAGACCTAAAACTTCGTCCTCTGTAATAATTTCAAGAGTTTGGCAGGAAGATTTTTCACCAAAAACACATGGAAGCCCGTCTAGTTGAACAGTTCCTTCGATTATTTTGTAATCTTTGTATTTTAGTTCAACTGCATTATTGCCATTTTGATTTGTTACTGCAATAGCTGATTTTCGAAAATCTCCGACACCATCAAAAGGGTATTCCATCGGCAGAAAGTCAAGAAGAGAATGTTTTTCCCTAAAGATTTCATTGGTACTGAAACCGTATTCAAATTGTCGTGTGAGATAAGAAATATCGTCGCTGCCAATTTTTAATCCATAATATGCGTGTGAAACGTAGCCTTTTTGTGTTATGCAAATGCAATATGAAGAATTTGGAGTTTCCAATCGAAATGTCTGCTGTGATTTGTCAAAAAAAATCATTTTACGCCCTAGTTTAGTTTGTTTTTTTTGGAATTTGCTTCCTTTTTTTTAATTAATTTTAAGTATAACATATTAAAAATTATTTTGCATTAACTTTTTTTTAAGTAAATGATAAAATGTCAAAGTTTTATTTACATTTTGATAGCAGGGAAGCGATAAGGTGAAATTAGTATAAGGTGAAATTAGGTCTGTCCCTGATTTTATCAGTTACATTCCGCCAGTTTGAAATGTTTGGCGCAGATTGTAAACTAAGCAGCGTACCGAGCGTGGAGCCACCGCCTTTGGCGGGTCTGAAAGACCGGAGCGACAGCGTAGTGGCGGAAGGCGACTGACTGTCTGCACTTTGCTGATAAAAAAGGATAAAACTTGAATTTTGTGAAATTATCTTTTTCCACGATACACGACATTTTGTGTTGACAATTTTTTGCAAATTTAGTAATAATTATAGTATGAAACCATACATTAGAAAAGTAAATTATTATGAAACGGATAAAATGGGCATCACTCATCATTCAAATTATGTTCGATATATGGAGGAGGCACGTCTTTATTTTCTTGATGAGCTTGGCTGGAGTTTTGATAAGCTTGAAGAAGAGGGAATTTCTTCTCCTGTGATTTCCATTTCCTGCAACTATAAAAAAACAACAACTTTCCCTGATGAAATTCATATTGAAGTTTTTGTAGAAAAACTATCTGCTTTTAAGACTGTGTTTGGGTACATTTTTACAGTGAATCAGGAAGTTGTGTTTACTGCTTCAAGTTCTCATTGTTTTTTTGATAAAGATGGTAATCCTGTTATGCTTAAAAAGGCTTATCCAAAAATGCATGAGGATTTTGTGAAATATTTAAAAACAGATGAAAACTGTCATTGATTTTATGGTAATTTATGGGGCGTGAAATTGAGATTAAAATTCCTTTGACTTCTGAGGAATTTGACAGAATTTATGATTTTTTATGTTTAAAAAAATCTATTGATGGAATTAAAATTCTCGGTGATGATAAAAATCCTTGTGAAAGAAAATTTTTTCTGAAAAAGGATGAATATTTTTCAAAGTATAAAAAAGAAATTGAGCGAAGAGAAAATAATGAACCGCAGGTAATCCGCATCAGAACTCAGGATTTTGAAAATGACAGGCGTTCGTATTTTACAATTAAACGAAAGGTGGTGGAAGACGGCATTGAAGTGAATAAAGAAGATGAAACTTTTATCGAAGATGCTGATGTTCTGAGAGATTTTTTTGCGCTTTCTGGTTATTCCAGATGGTTTTCTAAAGAAAAAAAAGCTTGTGGTGTTTACTGCACGTTCAGTTTGTTTGAGGGAGTTACTTTTCATCTGGAACTTGAAATTGTCAACGAATTAAAATATGTTGAAATTGAGGTGACTGATACGGATGGTTCTGCAAAAGATATAAAAGCAGGCCTTACACAGTTTGTAAAGGCATTAAATCTGGATCCGCTGAAAAAAGATTCGAGGTCATGGGTGGAAATAATTAACGGAAAAATAAATTAATCTGATGAAAGACTTTTCATTGCATCTTTTCTTGCTGTCTGCATAATCTGCATGTCACGGCTTAAATCTGCAATCTTGAAAGAAAGTTCTCCAGATTGAAGTGTTCCGTTTAATTCTCCAGGTCCACGAGTTTCCAGATCTTTTTGTGCAATGTAAAATCCATCTGTACTCTGGCGCAGTGCTTTCATTCTTTCAATTCCAGTTTCTGTAATGTTTTTACTGTAAATCAAATAACAGTAAGACTGTTCGTTTCCCCGTCCAACTCGACCTCTAAGTTGATGTAGTTGTGCCATGCCAAAATGATCTGCCTGTTCAATTACAATGCAAGTTGCGTTTGGAACATCAACACCCACTTCTATAACTGTAGTTGCAGCCAAAACCTGTATCGTTCCATCATAAAATTGCTGTAAAATAGTTTCCTGCTCTTCTAGTGGAATTTTACTGTGCAAAAGTGCACATTTATGCTGAGGATACACTTTTTGACAAAGAAAATCAAAAGCCCGCTGTGCTGATTTTATGTTTTCATCACTATCGATTGCAGGATAAACAAAATATGCCTGTTTTCCTTTCTGCAATTCTTTACGAACTGCTTCATAAGCATTAAATTCGTTGCCTTCTTTTACAAGAAATGTCTGGATTTCTTTCCGTCCCTGTGGCTTGGCATAAATGGTTGAAATATCCAAATCACCAAACATTGTTAAAGCAAGACTTTGAGGAATTGGTGTTGCACTCATCATCAAAAGATTCTGTTCAAAACTCACACCGTGTTCAAAAACTCTTCCTTTGTTAAAAATTGACTGCCGCTGTAAAACTCCGAACCTGTGCTGTTCATCAATCACAGAAAGTCTCAAGTCCTTATAAACAACTTGAGCAGAAAATAGAGCGTGCGTTCCCACAATTATATCAAGTTCACCTTGTTTCAGTGCTTTTAGGATTTGTGTTCTTCCTTTTGATTTAACATTTCCAGTCAAAAAAGCTATCCTGATTCCAAGATTCGTAAAAAGTTTTGCCATGGTTTCTGCGTGCTGTCTTGCAAGAATTTCGGTTGGTGCCATAAAAGCACATTGACCTTTCCAGCTGATTGTCCGCAGGCATGCAAAAAGGGAAACAAGTGTTTTTCCAGAGCCAACATCACCTTGTACAAGACGTGCCATAGAAAACGGATTTCGAAGCGGTGGCGGAAAACCTCGGTCTAGCTGATTTAAAAGCCTTTCGCGTTCCCGGTAACTTTTATCAATTTCCTGATTAATTTCAAAAATCACTTTTTTTTGGTCAGAAGTCAGTTCAAATGGAAGCGAATCAAAAAATTGCTTTTGCAGCGGAGAAAGTGAGTCGGCAAAATCTTCAATCTGGATTTCTTTTTTATCACTTTCAAAAGGTTTTAAATCATCTTCGTTTTTTACTTTTGTTAATCCTTTTCGTTCAACCATTCTTTTAAGCAGCGTTGATTGAAATAGATACAATTCTTCATAACTTAATGTTTTTCTAGCCAAAATAGCTTGCTGCATCGTCTGTGGTTCGTGAATATAACGGATAGCTTGTTGTTTCTGCAGAAGTCCATATTTTTCTATCAAATCAACAGGGATTTCATTTTCAATTCCAAGCGAATATTGAGAAATTGCCTGAGAAATTGCTTTTTGCAGAGCTTTTTGTGTTAGACCTTCTGTAAGCGGATAAACTGGAACAACGCGATTATCCAAAGGAGATAAAACTGAAATGTCAGAATTTGGATCAACATTCATTTTGACAGCTTCAAAAGATGAACTTTGCAAAGAATTATATTTTACATAGAATTGACCGGTCACAGTTATGATTGAACCTGGAACCAGTACTTTTTCCAAAAACTGACGGTTAAAACAGATAAGTTCAGCTGTGGCAGAAGAATCATTGATGATGATTTTCAACGTTTTCATATTGCCATAACCAAACCATTGATGAGAAACAACTTTTGCAACTGTGTGAACTTTCTGGTGGCTGGCAAAATCTTTAAGAAAAATACGTTTCGTTCTGTCATCATAATCGCGGGGATAATATTCAAGCAAATCGCCGACTGTAAAAACATTCAGCTTTGCGAGACATTTTGTAAGCTGCGGTCCGATTCCAGAAATAGAAGAAACCGGATTTTTTATCTGCGAAACTTTCACCTTTTCAAAATATGCCTTTAAAATGGCATTCTATAACAAAGTCCTACAAGAATTCTGATTAAAAAATTTCCAAGCAGCAAAATCATCAGCAATGTAATCCATGTAATCAAAAGTGATTTTTTGTAAGTCATAGAAAAAGTATTTTTGGAAAAAGTTCCTGCCACCTTATAAGAAATGTTCTGCAAAAACGCATCAATCTGATTCCATGGTGAATTGTAAGAAGAACTTCCTTTACTGACTAAAAGCATTATCCATCTGATTATAACAAATAACAGGAAGATTGATAAAATCGATGAAATAATGTTCCACAACATGTAGATTACAGTTGCAAGAATTCCACCAAAATAAATCCGGCTGGTACTTTGAATACCCGATAAAATGCTCGAGGCGAGGGACAGCAATCCAATTGAAATGATTGGTGAAAAATCAATGTGACCGATTGTCAAAAAGCGCCATTTTGAAAAAAAAGTAAGATATGGATCTGTGACAGACGAAATAAATTTTCCGAATGTTGTAAATTTTACACCAGGTAACCATGACATAATGATGTTTATAAAACACAAAACTGTATATACCGTTAAAACTGCTGATAATAATGAAAGAATTACGCTCATCAAATACCTCATCATAAAAATAATAAGAAATCTGCATTTTTGCAAGAAAAAACCGAAAAAATATTTTAAAAGCTGTCTTTAATTACAAAAATGTAAATCCCATGCAAAAAAACTATTCCGTCCAGACTTCTTCAACAAAAGCGATTTTTTTAAGCTGGGAAATAGTTTCTTCACCGGCATCAATTGTGATTTGATTATTTACTTTGACAACGTAAGGTGATTTGTTCGTTCCCAAATGGAAAAAGATACCGCATTTTCCCATTCTTTCGAAAAGAAAATCTTTCAATTCAAAAATGTCCTGTTCGCTGGTGAACGCAGAGGAAAGTTTTATATGCACTGATGTAGCACTGTGATTTTCCAAATCATCTGGATTTTCAATGCTGTCAACAATCAAAGATGGAGTATCTCTGGAACCATCAACTTTTCCTTTGAATGCATACACTTCGCCGTCTTGAATTTGCATCTTTAATGTTTCCCAATTTTTCGGGAAGAAAGTCAAATCAATCTGACCGTCATAATCATTCAGTTTTGCAAAAGCCATTCTGTCACCTTTTTTTGTGGTGATTTCGCGAATGCCGTTTATCATTCCCAAAGCAATATACGATTTTCCTGAATCTTTTAACTGCCATGGTTTTGCACCGCTGGAAATCATCGCATCTTTTTCAGCTTTTTCTTCCTGTGCAATTCTTTCTATATTATTTGCACGAACAGTGACTGCTTTATTAATTGCCTTTTTGTAGATATCCAGAGGATGACCGCTGACATAACAACCGATACATTCTTTTTCCATATTCAGGATTTCCATATATGGAATGTCATCGATAATTTTGTATTTAAAATCGACAAATCCCTTTTCTTCTTCGGAAAAATCTTCAAACAAATCACCTTGACCGTTTCTTTTATCATCAAGAATGCCGGAAACATAATCCATTGCACTTTCCATATTTGCAAGAAGAGTTGCTCTGTTTAGTTTTGTTCCATCTTTTTCTGTCAGATTATCAAAAGCACCTGTTTTTATCAGAACTTCAATCGCTTTTTTATTGATGATTGTTTTTTCTCTGCCGTCTTCGTCCTTATCAACTAGAGCACCAGTTCTTGTGATAAAATCCATGAAAGAAGAATACAGTCCGTTTTCCTCACGTTCTTTTACAATCGCCTGAGCTGCATTTTCTCCCATTCCTTTGATTCCTTTCAGACCAAAAACAATTCTGCCATCAACAACATCAAAAATTACATCAGAACGATTAACATCAGGCGGATCAACTGGAATACCGATGGAACGCGCTTCTTCGATGTAAAAAGGAAGTCCGTCTGTGGATGTAATTTCGTTGGTCAAGTTGGCTGCCATAAATTCAGCAGGATAATGAGCTTTGAGCCAGCCAGTTCGATAAGCCAAAACCGAATAAGCTGCAGCATGAGATTTATTAAATCCATAACCTGCAAATGGAACCATGATATCAAAAATCTCATCAGCATGCTGTTCAGTAAATCCCTGTTTGATAGCACCTTCAATAAACTCTTTTTTCTTTCCCATCAAAACTTCAGGTTTTTTCTTTCCCATTGCACGACGAAGCATGTCAGCTCCACCAAGAGAGAAACCTGCAATTTTTTGAGAAACCTGCATAACCTGTTCCTGATAAACCATAACGCCGTAAGTTTCTTTTAAGATTCCTTCAAGACAAGGATCTGGATATTCAATAGATTCAGGATGCCATTTTCCTTCCATATATTTTGGAATATAATCCATTGGACCTGGACGATAAAGCGCATTTAATGCAACAAGATCTTCCAGTTTTTCAGGCTGAAATTCCCGCAGAATTTTCTGCATTCCAGGACTTTCAAACTGGAAAATTGCAACTGAATCACCGCGTTTAAAAAGGTCAAATGTTTCTTTGTCAGTTTCTGAAACGTCAGCTGTATTAAACAATGGTTCTTCCGGTTTTTTATGCTTATTGATGATATCTTCGGCATAACGGATTAACGAAAGGGTTTTTAATCCCAAATAGTCGAATTTTACAAGACCACAAGGTTCAATAATATCCATTGTGTACTGCACGCCAACTTCACCAGTTTTAGGATCTTTAAAAACTGGAGCCCATGCAGGAAGCGGAGTTAACCCAATTACCATTCCCGAAGCATGTAGACCTGTGTTCCTTTTTACACCTTCTAGACGGAATGCCAAATCAAAAAGTTCTGTGTAACGCGGATCATCTTTGTACGGAATGAGCTGACCGCCGTCCGGGAATTTTTCTGTCGGTGGAGAAAATGCATCTTTTAATTTAGCTTTTGGACTGTCTGGAATGCATTTTTTAAGCATTGCAACTTCCGAAAGAGGAATGCCCAAAATTCGTCCAACATCGGCAATACAGTTTTTTGGTTTAAGCGTACCAAAAGTTACGATATGACCGACGTTTGCATCACCATACAAATCTCGTGTGTGCTGGATGATTTCCTGGCGATAGTCGAAATCCATATCAACATCAAAATCGGGCATGGAAACACGTTCAGGATTTAAAAACCTTTCAAAAATCAAACCGAATCTGAAAGGGTCAATATCAGTGATTGTCATGGCATAGGCAACAAGCGAACCAGCACCAGAACCGCGTCCAGGTCCAATAGGAATGTAATGTTTCGGACATTTGTGAACAGGATCATAAGTCGATTTTGCCCAGTTGATGAATTCCCAGACAATCAGAAAGTAACCTGAAAATCCCATAGAAAAAATTGTGTTCATTTCGTAGTCAGCTCTCGCTCTGATTTCTGGTGTAATCTCCTTGTATCGTTTTTTTAATCCTTCTTCTACGATGTAACGTACATAATCATTCTGGTCTGCCTGATAATCATCACCATGTGTGCGGAATTCTGCTGGCAACTCAAAACGTGGAAGACATTCTTTAAGTTCTGGAGTTGAATATTGCTTGATAGTGAGATTGCACATGTTGGCTATTTTGATTGTATTATCAAAAGCTTCAGGACACTGCGGAAAAAGAGCTCGCATTTCCTGTTCAGTTTTTAAATACCAGCTGTCCAAATCCTGTTCACCGCCCATTTTTGCATGTTTGTCATGAAGAAGATTTTTAAAACCTATACAGCGCAGTGCATCCTGAGCGATTGCATCTTCTTTTTCAACATAATGAACATCGTTTGTTGCAACAAGCGGAATATCAAGTTCGTGAGCCAAATCAATAAGTTTTTGAGCAACAATTTTCTGTTCGGGAATACCGTGATCCTGAATTTCAATATAATAATGATCTGGACCAAAAAGATTTTTGTATTTTAGAGCTAGTTCGCGGGCTTCTTTATCCATTCCAGCTAAAAGCATCTGTGGAAGTTCACCTTGAATGCAGGCAGAACAGCAGATTAATCCTTCGTGATACTGCTCCAAAAGTTCAAAATCGATTCGAGGTTTTCCGTAATAAAGCGCATTTTCATCACAAAAAGCACGGCTACTGAGCCAGCACATATTTTCGTAACCTTTTTGATTTTCGCAAAGTAAAATCAGGTGGAAATAATGTGCATGACGGTCGCCTTCTTCGCCTTTGTGACTGTAAGGAACATCATTTTTTTCGTAATGACTTCCATAGGCAACATAAAATTCTTCTCCAACAATAGGATTTATGCCGTTTACATGACAGAGTTTTTCAAAATTTAATGCTCCAAACATATTTCCATGGTCTGTTAGAGCCAAAGCTGGCATGTTTAAACTTTTGGCTTTTGCAACAAGTTTATCCAAAGTTGCACAGCTGTCCAAAAGAGAATAGTCAGAATGAACATGCAGGTGTACAAAGTTTGCAACAGGAGTACCTTCTGGAGCAGACGGAAATTCATGATAATCGGCCATTTTATACCTCTTTCAGAAAAAATCAGGTTTAAATTGTGGCAAGGATTGGAGTTCACCGTAGTTAATCGGCGAAGTGCGCAAAACCTCCCAAAAAAAACATCAATTTTGTAAAAAAAAGCACGATGCATAAAAACACCGTGCTGAAAATAATCAAAGAATGAAATTAGAGTTTGAAAGCAGAGATTTCTTTCATCAATTTTTCAAGACTTTCTTTTGTATTATTTGTAGATGCAGTTGTAATAGTGATTGCATCAGAAATACTTGAAGAATAATTTTGAATTTCGGCCATACTGCTGTTGATTTTGTCCGTAATTTCAGTAAGTTTTTTCATTTCTTTTACAACTTTCCAACCGCCAGTTAACATATCAGTTGAACCAGATTTTACTGCCGAAGTAGAATCACTGATGGCACGCATAGCTTCCAAAACCTGCTGATTTCCAGCATTTTGTTCTTCCATTGCATTTGAAATGACAGTTTCCTGACTGTGAACTTTTTGAGAAAGTTCGTAGATGTTTGTAAATGCAGACTGAACCTGTTTAATATCAGAAGTAATTTTTGAAATGGCTTCAGAAAGTTCTTTGAGATTCAAATCAATTGCTTTACTTTGAGCTCCAGACTGTTCTGCAAGTTTACGAATTTCTTCAGCAACAACCGCAAAACCTTTTCCTGCTTCACCAGCATGAGCAGATTCGATTGCAGCGTTCATAGCCAGAAGGTTTGTCTGACTTGAAATGTTTTGAATTACACTTGAAGCCTGCAAAATTCCGGCAGATTGTTTTAATACACTGTCAGCAGTTGCAACAGCAGCCTGAACCTGTTTTTGTCCCTGATCAGCAGCTTCAGTAAGTAAAGAAACTGCTTCATTATTTTTTTCAAGAATCTGGGTAACACTTGCGATATTTGCAACCATTTCTTCTACAGCAGCAGAAGATTCTGTAACGCCAGTTGCCTGAGTTTCAATAGCCGCATTCAAAGAACGGATATTTCCCATAATCTGTTCAGCTGATGAACTTGATTCCTGCACGCCTTCAGACTGGTTTTTCATTTCCTGTCGGACATTTTCCAAAGCCTGTGCAATATTGGAAACATTGTTTTTTGTAGTAGCCATGTTTGCAACAAGGTCTTCAGACTGTTTTACAGTTGAAAGGGTTGATTTATTAATCATATTAAGAACATCAGCAGTTTCCTGTTTAAGAAAATTCATTTCCTGAATAATAACACCAAGTTCACTTCTGTTTGTAGGCAATCCGTTACTGATTGAATAATCTTTTTTTGTTAACGAATCTGAAAGTTCCTCTATATTACGCAAACAGTCCTTTACATCAGTAACCAAAGATAATTCAATTATTGCAAAGTATACAATAGCATAAATAGAAAGCGGATAGAATTTTCTAGTGAGGCTTGCAACTCCATTTTCCAGATTTCTTGGAACAAGAATAATACAAATCAACAAAAGAAGAACACCAGATAAAGCAAAAAGAAGCGTCAGAATATTACGTTTTGTAACACTCATAGTGATTTCTTCTTTTGAAAATGGAATGTAACTGAGTTGTTTTTCCATAAATCTGATGTTTAAAACATAAAATAAAAGAGAAAAACAAAATACAACTGCAAGAGAATAACAGAATACTGCAACAAAAGGTGTTTCACCTTCAAATGCTGAAAACTCAACAGCACCTTTTAATATTGCAACGCAGTTTACTAAACCCTGCAAAATTCCAAGAATCAAAGCTGTGATGATATTTATATTAGCAAATATTCTGAATTTCCTATTTGCGTCAGCGACAGAAACTTCATTATTATTATAATTTGCAACCAATTTTTTCAAAAATAAACATGCGAAAACAGAAACAGCAATAGCTAAAAGGAAAACAACCAAATTTAAAGGTTGTTTTAATACTTCCATATATTCACCACGAGTAACCATGCCTGTAGCAATGCCAAGTAATTCATAAAGCAAAATTGGTGAAATAAAAATCATTACAAGAGTAAAATAAACATACCAAGATAAAGTTTTATTAGTTTTTACATCCTGCTGCATAAAAACTCCCTTTAAAGATGATAATCATTTTGACTAAAATCTTTTACGGTATTTGTGAAAACCACAAAACAGAATAAGTCCGCTAGGCAAACTTTTCTTATATTGTCTTTCAACAATATAATGATTAATTATAACATATAATTTAGGATTTGTAATAAAAAAAAATGAAATTCTGAAAAAAAATGGTGGAAAATTTTTAGCAGCATAATCAGTGGTGACAAAAAAAATGGGGGGCTTGGGGGAGTCTCCCCCAGGAGAAGGGGTAGCGGAAGACACAACAAAGCGAAACGAAGTGAAGCGACTTGTGGCTGGAGCGAGGGGAAGGCTTTCCCCTCCTTGAAAAAAAGCTATAAAAAGAGGGACAGACCTTGCTTACAAAATCAAAATTTGCGAATTGGAAAATTTTATACTATAATAATTTTGAATGAATTTGGAGTTTCTAGAAAAACTCCTTTATTTTTCTGTCTGCTTGTCGCGGATGAATCACTTTTATTTATGGAAGATTTTTTGGGGTAAAAAGGGAGAAAAAATTGGTAAAAATTTTATTTGTATGTCATGGAAATATTTGTCGCTCACCTATGGCTGAATTTGTGATGAAAGCACTGGTGAAAAAAGCTGGAAAAGAAAATGATTTTTTGATTGAATCTGCGGCGACTAGTACTGAAGAAATCGGGAATGACATTCATTATGGCACAAGACAGATTTTAATTCAAAATAACATTCCTTTTTCAAAAAGGCATGCAAGACAGATTACAAAAGATGATTATAGTTTTTACGACTTTTTAATCGCAATGGACGAAGAAAATGTCTATTATATGAAAAGAAAATGGGATAATGATCCTGCGGACAAAATAAAACTGCTTCTTGAATTTGCTGGAAAATCGAGGGATATAGCTGATCCGTGGTATACTGGCAATTTTGGGCAGACTTATCATGATGTTCTTGAAGGTTGTACTGCCTTGTTGGAAAAACTGATTTGAAATCAGTTTGAAAGTTTAAAAACTTGGTTTACCATTCAAGGTGTGTCGAAAACGCGAAGTTTTTTATGGGAGTTTTATGAAAAGAATCAAAATATTTTTTATTGTTTTGTGCAGTTTCGTTGTGCTTGCAGCTTTGATTTCCATTTTGTTGACTTATAAAAATCTTTCTGCAGGAATTGAAGAAATCCCTGAAAAAGAAAACCTGATTGTTGGTTTTTCGCAGATTGGAACGGAAAGCTCCTGGCGCATAAGGAATTCAGAATCAATTTTTGAAGCAGCGGCTGAGAAAAATATAAAAATTTTATTTGATGATGCAAAACAGAAACAGAGTAATCAGTTAAAAGCCATCCGGTCGTTTATTGTTTATCAGGTTGATGTCATAGTTTTTGTGCCGATTGTGAGTGACGGTTGGGATAATGTTTTGCAGGAAGCAAAAGAAGCCGGCATTCCAGTTATTGTGATTGACCGTCAGATTGATGTGGATTCTTCGCTTTACGCTGGTTTTCTGGGTGAAAACGGATATGAAGAAGGTAGGGCGGCTGGAAAGTTTCTTTTGCAAAAAGTTGAAAACATGACAAATCAAAAAATCAATATTCTTGAACTTTCTGGTACTGAAAATTCTTCCATTGCAATTGAGCGGGCAGGTGGATTTCGGGAAATGATTCAAAAAGACAGCAGACTGAATATCATTCATTCAGAAGACGGTGATTTTCTGCGTTCCAGGGGAAAAGAAATTATGGATAGAATTCTTGGAATGAATAATGGACTTTTTTTGGATGGTGAACCTATTGATGTAATTTTTTCTCACAATGATCCTATGACGCTTGGACTTCTTGAATCTTTTGAAAAAAACAATATTTCTGATTATCCGATTATTATTTCGATTGATGCTGAGCAGGAGTGTATTGATGCTCTTGTAAATGGAAAAATTAACTGCGTTGTGGAATGTAATCCTAATTTGGGACCTGTTTTGATGGATCTTGTGGAAGTTGTTGCTGCAAAAAAAGAAATTCCAAGGGTAACTTATATGGAAGAAAAAGTTTTTACGGAAAACGATGATTTTTCTTCATACATTCCAAGAGGATATTAGGTTTAATTTTGAGAATCTGCTTAAAAAAAAGATGGAGTTGGACATTGAAAATGCATTTTATAAAGGAAAAACTGTTTTCAAATAAAATCAGTTTAAAAAAAATAATGCAGTATTCTTATTTATTTTTGATTTTTCTGATGATTATTCCTGCGATTTATTCGATTGTGGTATTGAATATTCACACAAGAAAATATGATTCAATTATTTCAAACGTAAGTTCCGCAAATGACATTAATCTGATTGCAAAAGAAGAAATTCCAAGTGAACTTTGGGATATTGTCTGTGGAAGAAAGGAATTTTCACAAGGCCGTCAATATCATCTGCTAGCTACCATTTCCACTGGCATAAATGAAATGAAAAACAATATTTTAGATTCCACAAGTCAGGAAAAACTTGAAGTTGCTTCACGAACTTGTTTGACTCTTTCAAAAAATATTCAGAAATTGGAAGAACAGATGAAAAATGGAAGTTCTGTTAAAGAGAATGAAGTTTTTTTGGATGATATTAGAACAATTACCATACTTTTTTCTGAAATAATGCAGGATTTTATTATGACAGAAATAACAATTGCAAATGAAACGAATAATTCAATAAAAAAATCTTCGATAATATTAACTGTTTTGCAATCTATCATTGTTTTGTTTTCGGTTTTTGTTGCTTTATCAAGTTTTATTTCTGTTTCATCGAATATAAATTCTTCGCTTCAAGATATGGAAAATTTTTCTAATCAGATTGCGGAAGGTAATCTTTTAGCACGAACTACTGAACCAGATTTTATAGAACTTAAACCTCTTGCCCGAAATATGAACAAAATGGCAAGTCAAATCGATTTGCTTATCAAAAAAAATATTGAAGAGGAAAAAAATTTCCAGAAAGCAGAAATGAAGGCTTTGCAGGCTCAAATTACGCCGCACTTTTTATATAATACTTTTGATACTATTTTGTGGCTTGCTGAAGAAGGTAAGACTGATGATGTTGTGAAAATAACAAAAGCTTTTTCTGACTTTTTGAGGATTTCTCTCAGCCGTGGTCATGAGTGGATTACAGTTTTTCAGGAAGTGGAACACATTACAAATTATTTGACAATTCAAAAAATTCGCTATGCTGATATTTTGAATTATAAAATTATGGTGAATCCTGAAATTCTGGAATTTAAAATCATCAAACTTGTTTTGCAACCGCTTGTAGAAAATGCAATTTATCATGGAATTAAAAATAAACGAGGTCGAGGTTATCTTTTGGTTTATGGAGATTTTGCAGATGAGCAGAAAAAATCCATCAGGTTTACTGTAAAAGATGATGGCGCTGGATTTACAGAAGAAAGACTTGCTCAGGTTCAGAAAGAACTGACGGAAGGTTCTAGCAATTCTGAAAAATTAAATTCTGTTTATGGGCTTTATAATGTTCACAAAAAACTGAAATTGTATTATGGTGAAAATACAAAAGGCATAGAAATTGTTTCAAAAAAAGGGGAAGGAGCTTCCATTTCGTTTACAATTCCATGCGTTAAAGATTAATTTTTTGGAAAATGTTGGTGCAGACAAAATCCAGACTTGAAGAATATTTTTTTGATTAAAAAAAGGCGGAAAAATGTACAGTGTTTTTTTGGTAGATGACGAACCGATTCTTCTTGAAGGCATCAGGTCAAAAATTGACTGGGACTCTATCGGTTTAAATTTTGTGGGAGAAGCAACTGATGGCGAGATTGCACTTTCTATGATGCAGGAAATTAAGCCAGACATTTTGATTACAGATGTAAAAATGCCTTTTATGGACGGACTTGAACTTTCCAGTGCCATCAAAAAAATCCAACCATGGATAAAAATCATCATTCTTTCGGGGCATGACGAATTTGATTATGCAAAAAAAGCTATTTCTATTGGAGTGGAAGATTATCTTTTAAAACCTTTCACCGCTAATGAAGTGATTGAAAGTTTGAAAAAAGTTTCTATTCAAATTGATAGAGAGCGAACACAACTTTCTGACATCACAAAAATGAAGCAGGAACTTGAATCAAAAAACAAAATTATCCAAAAAGAATTTTTGATAGATTTAATTCACGGTACAATCAATTCAGATGAAATAGAAGAAAAAGCTAGACAAAATGGTATAGAAATTTCAGCTTCTCTTTATCGAATTATCATCAGTAGGATTGAAAGTCAAAATGATGATAAAACTGATTTTCAAAAGGCATGTTCTCTTGTGAATTCTTATTCTTCCGTTTGGACTCATACACTCAATTTTTTCTATAAAACTGATAGGCTTATAACAATTGTCAAAGCGGATGAACTTGCAGAACTTGAAGAAAATACTTATCACATTGCAGAAACGATTGAACACATAGTTACGAAAAATCAAAACTGTTCGGTCGTGACAGCAATTGGAAAAACTGTTTTTTCGCTTTCAGAAATTCCTTCGTCTTATGAAGATGCAAAAAAGATTTTAAATGCTACAAGATTTGAAAACAAAAGCGTCATTCTTAGTTCTGATGATGTTGATGAAAAAGACATTGAGTTTTTAAATATAAATCAGAATAATCCTTTAGTAGAGCGCATAAAATATGCTGGAAAATCTGACATTTCTGCGATTGTTGAAGAATCTTTGGAGCTTATCAGAAATAATACATCGCAAAGTAAAGTTTTTTCTTCATATATTCTTGTAGATTTGATTTTTGCAGTTTCTCAACTTGTGGAAAGTTTTGGCGGAAATTTAAAACAGGAAAATCCCAAAATGCTTCAAAGAAGTTTTATTGATAATGCTGTAAATGATGAAAAAAGTTTTATTTCCACTACTTATGAAATTTTGAATTTTGCAGTTGATTATCGTGATTCAAAAATGACAAGTCGATATGGAAATATTATTTTAAAAGCAAAAGAATATATTGATAAAAATTATGCAGACCAGAATACAACATTATCTTCTGTTGCTGAACATGTGTGTCTAAGTCCAAATCATTTCAGTACTATTTTTTCTCAGGAATGTAAGACAACTTTTATCGAATATTTAACTTACGTAAGAATTGAAAAAGCAAAGCAGCTTATAAAAAACACAGATAAGAAGGGCTATGACATTGCTTACGAGTGCGGTTTCAGTGATCCTCATTATTTCAGTTACATTTTCAAAAAAAACACGGGACTTACGCCCCGTGAGTTTAAAGGAATTTAGGTTTTGTCCGCTTTGTGCGGACGAATCTATTTATGCGCTTTTACGCGGCTTGTGCACCAAGTTTTTTCTTTCTAGCTGAAAGAATTACACTTTGCAAAAGTATAAAGAAACAAAGCATAAGCCCGGTTGTAATTTTTTGCCACCAAGGCTGAGTCAAACCGGAAGCAATTACAATTGTGTTGATTGTTTTCAGTGACATTACCCCAAACAAAGTTCCAATCACGCTTCCTACACCACCAGTGAGCAATGTACCGCCAATAATGGAAGAAGCAATAGCCTCCATTTCAGCACCGTCAGCATTTGAAGCATTTCCGGCACCTGTATGCAAAAGATAAACAAAACCTGCAAGTCCAGCTAAAAGTCCGCAAATCACATAAGCCATGAACCTTGTGCGCTGAACGTTTATTCCAAGCATTAAAGCACTTTCGCTGTTTCCACCAATTGCATAAAAATTTCTTCCAATTCGTGTCCATTTCAAAACTGCCCACATAATCAACACTATTACAATTGCAACAATCGCACCAATTTCAAGATAAGAAGGAATAAAGTTTCCGTTTCTGGCATAAGTACCAATCGGCAGATTTAAATAAGCATCTTTTATTTTCAAAAATGTTTCATTTGCTTTTACAGTAACTGGATTAACACTTACAATAGTAGTCATACCTTTTGCAAAAAACATACCTGCAAGAGTAACAATAAACGGCTGGATTTTCAGATAAGATATAAAAAATCCCTGAACAATACCGAACGCAAGTCCAATGGCAATAGCAACAATAAACGCACCAAAAACGCTGCTGCCCTTATTTTCCATCATGCAGACAGTTGTCATTGTGATGAGAGCAATTTGACCGCCTACCGAAATATCAATTCCTCCAGAAATCATGACAAGAGTAAGTCCACACGAAATAATTATCAGGTAAGCATTGTTATTAAAAATATTGAAAAACTGCTGAGGATTTAAAAAACCACCGCCCCATACAATCATTGCAAAAACATACATAGCCACAAAAGTGCAGATAGTGATAGTCAAAAGCAACGATGTATTTGAAATCGGCTGTTTGAATTTCTTTGCAAAAAAGTTTTTTATTTTTTCGAAAAATTTCATTTCACACTCCTATTTATTTTGCAGCCTGTACAGAATTATTGTTTGATTTTCCAATCTTTGCGCCAATAATTTTGAACACTTTTCCAAACCACTGTTTTACAACAGGAGAACCGACTACAACAATAATGATGATAACGATAGCTTTGTAAGCCTTAATGTCAGTAGAAGAAACTTTCATTGCATAAAGAGTAGTAGTAAGCGCCTGAATAATATAAGCACCAAGAATTGAACCTGAAATCTTGAATTTTCCGCCGCCCAAAGAGTTTCCTCCAATGGCAACAGCAAGAATTGCATCCATTTCAATATCCAGAAGGATTTTTTCATGATTTATAAGACCAATTCTGCAGACATTCATTGAACCGGCAAGAGCAACACAAATTCCAAGTACTACAAAAACAACCATTTTCATAAACACAGGATTGATACCGTTTTGTTTTGAAGCACGCTCGTTTATTCCAACTGCCTGAATGTAAAGTCCAAGTGTTGTATATTTCAAAAGCAGATTAATCAGAATGATAAACAGGATGACAATCAGAATAGGACTTGGAATCGGAATGCCTGGAATAAATCCTCCAAGGTACCCCAAAAGATTACTTTCAACGTTTGGAGTTGCACCACCATTAATCCAGTAAGCAATAGGACGACCAGCTGTAAACAAAATCAAAGAAGCAATCATCGGTTGAATATTGAATTTTGCAATCAAAAGACCGTTAAACATACAGAAGATAACAGTAACAATGCAGGCAACCAAAACCCCGGCAAGAATAAGAGGAACAGTGATATTATTTCCTCTTAAAATTTTTACGAAAACCGAACCGGCAATAGCTGCGCACGCGCCGACAGAAATATCCTGCCCTTTTGTTGCAGAAGTAACAAGCGTCATACCGATGGCAAGAATTACAAGTTCTGAAGCTCCATTCAAAATACTGATTAAGTTACCTGTCAAAACTTTGTTTCCAAGATTATTTTCTTTAACTGCAATAGAAAAGAAACTTGGATCTCTAATCAGATTGAAAATCACAAGAATAAGCAAAGCAATAATCGGGATAATAAGCTGCGACGATGCAAGCTTTTTAAGTTTTTCAGAAAAAGAATTATTTTCACTCATTTTATTACTTTCCTCCTGCAATAGTTTTCATAATATTACTTTGAGTAAGCTGTTCATCTTTTAATTCGCCCACAATATTTCTGTCTTTCATAACAACAAGTCGTGTACATACATTAAGCATTTCCTGAATTTCTGATGAAATGAAAGTTACGGCAACACCTTCTTTTGAAAGTTTTAAAACCTGTTTCTGGATTTCAGTTTTTGTTCCTACATCAATACCGCGAGTAGGTTCATCCAAAATCAGATACTGAGGATGAGTTAAAAGCCAGCGTGCAAGAATTACTTTTTGTTGATTTCCACCGGAAAGTGATTTGATTGGAGTTTCCTGAGAGGCAGTCTTAACCTGTAAAAGTTTGATATATTCATCAGCAATTTTTTCTGCTTCTGCTTTTTTGAATGGATGCCAGAAACCTTTTAACACCTGCTGAGCTAAAATCAAGTTATCACGAACAGACAAATCTTGAATAATTCCATCGCCTTTTCTGTCCTCCGGCAGATAACCAATTCCACATTCCATTGCATCTTTTGGCTTTGCAATCTTTACTTCTTTTCCGTTGACTTTTACTTTTCCGCCAGTGACACGATCAGCTGCAAAAATTGCACGTACACTTTCACTTCGGCCAGAACCTAAAAGCCCCGTAAAACCATTAACCTCACCTTTATTAATGGCAAAATCAAAAGGTTTTACACCCTCAATGCTCGAAAGCCCTTCAGCTTCATAAACAATTTCTACTTTTCCAGAATATTTTCCTCTTTCTTCACGAAGCCTTGAAATATCATCAATAGCTTTTCCGAGCATGGCAGACACAAGTTCCACTTGAGGCATATCTTTGATTTCATATTCACCGACAAGTTCACCATTGCGCAAAACTGTAATTCTGTCACAAATTTCATAAACCTGATCCAAAAAGTGAGTAATAAAGATGATTCCAACTCCGCGTGATTTTAGATCTCGCATCAATTTAAACAAAAGTTCAACTTCGCGCTCATCCAAAGAAGAAGTAGGTTCATCAAGAATCAAAACCTTACATTCCATATCGACAGCACGCGCAATGGCAACCATCTGCTGAACAGCGAGCGAACAAGTGCCAAGTTGCTGAGATGCCTTTGCAGGAATATTTAAACGCTGCAGAATTTCATCAGCCTTTTTTTCTTGAGCACGCCAATTAATAAATTTATAGTTTCCTCGTCCAATGAACATATTTTCTGCAACAGTAAGATTTGGACAAAGTGTAATTTCCTGATAAACAGTACTGATGCCAAGATTTTGAGCATCCTGTGGAGAACGTATAGAAACTGGTTCATCTTTTCCATCAATTCTGATTTCTCCAGAATCTTTTTCATAAACACCAGTCAGACATTTTACAAGGGTTGATTTTCCAGCTCCATTCTCACCCATCAAAGCATGAACTTCGCCTTTTCGAAGAGTAAAATCAACATTTTGAAGTGCTTTTACTCCAGGGAATTCTTTAAAAATTCCCCTCATGGTTAAAACAACATTATTTTCCATTTTTCTTCCCTAATTGAACACTTCTACAAACTTAAAAAGATAGTGTTTTCGAAGCAATCATGATTTTTACAAAAAAAAAGCGGTGCAAAACATGATTTTCACATTCTACACCGCATCCAAAAGTTAGAGATTAGTCTCCAAGACCGTAAGTATCGATATCAGCCTGAGTAAGTTTTTTAGCATCAAAACCTTTTTCTTCAGAGATAACTTTCTTTGAAGGAACTTTTCCAGTTTTGATCATTTCTTCGATAACTGCAGCCTGGAATGGAGAACACTGTCCGTCATAGTTCCAGTTTCCAGCCAAAAGTTCGCGCAATGCCCATTTGTTACAGTCAAATCCCATAACAATTACATCACCTTTTACACCATGTGTGATTCCAGCTTCGTCAAGAGCAGCAACAGCACCTTTTGCCATACCGTCATTTTCAGCATAGATTACATTGAATTTTTCTCCAGAGTTGATAACTGATTCAACAATTTTTTTAGCTTCAGCTTCGTCCCAAGTAGCAGTCTGCTGAACAACTTTTTTCATTGTTCCTGCAGCAAATTCTCTGTCCAAAGCAGCTGTACGACCAATCTGAGCATCAGAACCCATAGCACCCTGAATGTGGATTACATTGTATTCTGGTAATTTCTGGTCTTTAAGCCATGCAACAGCAGTATCACCCTGGTTAGCCATATCAGAAACAACAGCAGCTTCATAAAGTTTGTCTGAAACATTAATCATGCGGTCAAAAAGGAAAACTTTAATTCCGTTGCGCTGTGCATTTTTAAGAACTGATTCCCAACCATCTGTAGCAGCAGCAGAAAGAAGAATGTAGTCAACGCCTTCAGTAATGAACTGAGAAGCGGCATTGAGCTGTTCATCATTTTTCAAACTGTAGAAAGTTTTTACATCATAACCTTTATCTTTAGAGAATACAGTTTCCATGTCTTTTACGTTAGCTGCACGGTAACCAGATTCACTTGGTGGGTTATTAATAATACCGATTTTGATAGTATCAGCACCTTTCTTTGATTTTTTTGCTTTCTTAGCTTTAGGAGCTGCGAATAAACTTGCTGCACAAATAAGTGCAACGGCGATAGTTAAGATTTTTTTCATCTAAATGCCTCCTTTGATTAGATGGAAATTTGTTTTTATTAATGATAGTGTAATTCACAAATTCCAATAAATGAATTCATTTTTTTTTGTTTTTTATTTGAAATATTTCGCAATATTTGTAATTTCTTCAAAGCATTATGAAAAAAGTTTAAATATTTCTAAAAAAAAGTTTAAATATTTAGGTCGATGTTACGTTTTTTTTAGCGTAGTGGTAAAAAGGACGAAATATCAAGGACGCAATATTAAGGTTGTATCCTTCAGGTTGCAGGGGCGTATCTTTTTTTTCAAGGTCGTACCTTTTTTTATAACTAAACTCCTGAATCTTTTCCCAAACAAAACTGTAAATCTTCAATCATAAATCCATCTGTATTTTTTGATTAGTAATTTTTTTTGAAATTTGCTAGAATGCGTCTTATGAAAAAAAGAAACGCCGTGATTCCTAATGATTTTAAATACATTTTTTCAGTGACAATTCCAATTTTACTAGGTTATATTCCTCTTGGCATTGGTTTTGGGCTTTTTGCTAGTCAAAGTGGACTGCCAATTATTGTTTCTGCGTTGATGAGTATTTTTATGTATACTGGAGCAGGTCAATATCTTGCAGTTGGACTTTTTGCGACAAATGCAAGTTTTTCTTCTATAATAATAACTGAAATTTTACTTAATCTCCGCCACATTGTTTATGGGCTTTCTTTGATTCGTGAATTTGATGGACTTGGAAAATTTAAGCCTTATTTAGTTTTTGCACTTACTGATGAAACTTATTCAATTTTGACAAACACAAAATGTCCTCAAAATGTTGACAGAAAAAGATTTTATCTTGGAGTTTCTGCATTAAATCATTTTTATTGGGTGGCTGGTTCGTTGATTGGTGCTTTTCTTGGAAAAATTTTGCAGAGCAGAACAAATATTGATTTTGGTGGAATTGATTTTGCATTAACGGCTCTTTTTGCTGTTCTTTTTATTGAAAGAATGCGAAATAAAAATGTATCAAAAAAATCTGCTGAAAATTCTGATGAAAAAACTGCAAATCAAAATGAAGATAAAATTAATAAAAACGATTCTTTGAATAATATCAATATTATAGCAGAAAATGAACGTTTTCAGAAAAAAAATAATCATGACGACATTTTTGCATGTATTATTGGATTAATCTGTACTGTTATTTCGGTAGTTTTGTGGCGTTTCGAAATAATAAAAAATTCCAGTAATATTCTGCTATTTTCGATGGCAGCAGGTATTTTTATCATTATTGTGAATGAATTCCTGAAAAGCAGGAAAAAAATTTAATTTTCTGCCGAAAACTGACACTTTAATGTTGTTGAAATTGCTGTGAGGATAAGATATGAAATTGAGTTTTATAATTGCCGCTGTTTTTATGTGCGCATTGATGATTTTTTCAGAAAGGGCTTTTCCGTTTGTTTTATTTTCAAAAAAAAATCCGCCAAAGTTAATTAGAATTATTCAAAAATTCATTCCAACTATGGTGATTGCATGTCTTTTAGTATATTGTCTCAAAGATATTTCATTTACTGATGAAAACGGTCTATATCTTAAAGGATTTGTGCCTTCTTTTTCTGCGTTATTTGTGACTTTAGGTCTGCAGTTATGGAAAAAGAACACACTTTTAAGCATTTTAAGCGGAACTGTCCTTTACATGGCTTTACTGAGAATTCTGTAAGTTGAAAACACATCCGCTTGACGCATCCTGATTCTCATGCTGATAATTAATTAGTCTGGATGTTTACAGAAATAGTTTTGGAAACGATTTTGCTTTTTCCACTGCCTGTTCCAAAGTCATTCCTGTAAAATTTTGCGCACCAAGATTTCTTCCACTTATTTTGTCATCGATAAATGCACCAACACAGATGCCTGGAATTACACTGTCAGGGTCGTTTGGTGCATTTGGACCGCCCAAGTCTGTTCTGCACCATCCAGGATCGGTTAAATTTATGCAGACATCAGTTCCGTCCAGTTTACTTGCAAGGTCGTTTGTAACTTTGTCTAAGGCAGCTTTGCTTGCTGAATATCCAGCCTGTTCTGGTTCATTTCGGATTCCGCTAGTTGTGTTTATTATGCGTCCCCAACCTCTTTCAATCATTTTCGGGATAAATTCATAACAGAGCATCATCGGGGCAATCGTATTAATATAGAAACTTTTTGAATAATCTTCGACTGGAGTTTTGTAATATTCTGTGCGATAAGCAATTTGAACAGCGGCATCATTAAAAAGAATGTCGACAGGTACATTTTTTTGATTGATTAAATCTATCATTTTCTGAACTTGGGCTGGCTGTGAAAGTTCAGCAGCTACATCAAAAGCCTGAATTCCGAAACTTTTTACTTCTGCAAGAACGTCTTTTGTGTGTTCAAGAGAACGGCTGTGCAAAATCAAATTGCAACCATGCTGTGCCATAAAAATTGCGATTCGATATCCAATTCCACGATTTGCACCTGTAATGAGTGCCCATTTACCTTTTACATCTACCATAATCAAAATCCTAAATCAAACAAACATTTAAATCAAGGTCTGTCCCCATTTTATTCCCATTTTATCAATTAAAAAAAACTGCCAAAAAAAAAATAATGTGATATAATTAAAAATATGCAGGGAAAAACAGAAAGTTCAATAAAACAATTTGAAACAATGCAAAAAAATGGAGTAATAAACTCATTTGAAGATCTAAAAAAAGAAAATTCGCAGTTGCAGCGTATTATAAAGGATATGACATTGCTTGTAACATATACGAGCATTGAACCGATGGTGAAATTTATTATCTCCAGGATTATCGATTATTTTGTTCCTGAAACTCTAGTTTTCTTGATAAATGAACCACGATCAAACAAAATTCATCAGTATTTTTATAAACAGTTACAAAAAACTGATAGTACTCTTAATAATGAAATATTTTCTGTTTTAAAAGATTTTTTTGATGACAATTTACATTATTATTTAAATGGAGAGGCTGTTCCCTTTGAAAAATTATTGGATAATATCGATAAATCTCTTTTTCCGCAGAATTTTCTTTCCATCGAAGCAAAATATATCATTCCTTTGATTGGAATTGGCGGCACTTGCGGAATCGTTATTCTTGGAAACAAAATTACAGGTCAAAAATACGATTCTTCTGAAATCTACTACATGAAATGTATGTTTTCTGTATTTTCAATTTCACTTCAAAATGAAATGAATTACAGAACTTCAATCACAGATCCAAAAACAGGTCTTTACACTTATGATTATTTTGTAAAACGCATTCAGGAACAGATAGCCAAAGCCCGGAGATATCATTCGACTGCAGCAATATTAATGCTTGATATAGACCATTTTAAGAATTTCAATGATACTTATGGTCATCTTGCTGGTGATAAAGTTTTATTCGAGATTGCAAAAACGCTGATGAGCTCTGTCCGTACAGAAGACTGTGTAGGTCGATTTGGTGGAGAAGAATTTGTAATTCTGCTTTCAGAATGTAAAGAAAACTGCATTTTTGATGTTGCTGAACGCATCAGAAAAACTGTCGAACAGATGGAAGTAATAGAAAATGATACAAAACTCCAAGTTACAGTCAGCATCGGAGGATGTCAGATTTTAGGAAATTCTTTAGAAACTCCAAAAACAGTCATAAAAAGAATTGACGATGCCTTATATCAATCGAAAGCAAACGGAAGAAACAGAAGTACGATAGTCTAAATCAAAAATCACTTTGTCGGCTTTCCAAAAATTTTCGCAAGATTAAAGAATCCCAGATTCCAGATGCCAAAATCGTGTCCACCTGATTTTTCCTGCCAGCAGAAGTTTTCACCATCTGTAATATATTCAGAGAATCTTGGTAAAAGTCTTGCCGCATCAAAATGTGCAGCATAAGCAACAGTGTCTTCTTTCCCGCAAATATTATAAAAATAATTTACTTTTAATTGACTGTTTGCATTAATATGTGCTGCAACCTTCGAAGCATTATATGAAGTTGGAGCCGCAGAGAAAGCACCAAAATAACTGATTAAATCAAGGCATTCACAAATACCAATATTGATAGTCTGCATACCGCCCATAGAAAGGCCCGCCATTGCACGATTATCCCTATCGCTGTATGTTGAATAATGACTGTCAATATACGGAATCAGATGATTACGCAATTCCAGACCGAATTTATAAAAAGAATTATGAGCCGGTTCATTTGATCCTTCTTTTGCAGTAAAACCAGCTCTTCCATTCGGGGTAACAATAATAAAAGGTTCAATTTCACCTTTTAAAGTCAGATTATCCATAATCTTTTTGACAACTGATTCTTCGGAATTCATTCCCCATTCATTTTCATTGCCCCCAATTCCATGCATCAGATAAAGAACTTTATATTTTTTTGAAGGTGAATAGCCGATTGGAAGATAAACATTTGCCTTTTTTTCAATTTCTTTCTCATCGCCAAAATAATTTTTTGAGATATAAGTAATCTGTTCGATTTTTCCGCCATTTTCACATTTTTTTCTATATTCAACAGGAATTGCATCCATAATTTGATTGCTTTTCGTTTCCATTTCAATTGCTTTTTGAATCACCTGCTGGTTTGCCATCTTTTTTGATGAAGAAAAATTGATTAACCACAACTGAGGCAAAACTATAATGGCAAAAAATACTAAACTTATCCATGTAAAAGTGAAAATAAATTTTTTACCTTGATGAGGATATTCGCGTGTGTAAAGTCTTAAATTAATGACACTGGCAAGGCTTCCAATTATTGAACAAAGACCAGCACTGTCCAAACCATAAAGAAGAGCACGAAGCCCATTCTGCATTGAAGTAAAAGGCCACAAAACAATACTTGCAGGAACATTTGAAATTACCTGACTTAATAAAATGCTCCAAAGATATTCGTGTCCAGTTACATGCTTTTGTAAAAACTTTGAAATTGCAGGATTTGAACAAATTGAAGAAGAAAAAATAAAGAAACAGAAAAAAGTGAGCAAAAGTACATAATCAGTCTGTAGGAGAATTTTTCTGTCAAAGATGATAAGTAAAAGTGCAACACCAATTGTAATAAAAGGCCAGAATTCAGTGCGACTTACAATCGATGCAATAATCACCACGAAAAGCGAAATATATAAAATTTTCTTTTTTTTATCTGATTTTGAAGTTGAAACAGAATGTTCACTGTCACTAAAGTCAGTATTTTGATTTTTACAGTAATCGATTTTTTCAGAGAGATTTTTTCTATACAAAAAAAGAATAAAACCTGCCAGCAAAAAGGCACTGAACAACCATAGAGGAAACATCATTTTGATAAAATCTTTTGTATTAATGCCACTTTGACTGAATAAAAACAGGTTCTGCGGACTACCAAATGGCATCAAAAGAGAACCTCTGATGGCAGCTATATTTTCAAAAGTTAATACAGGCAGAAGATATTTTTCTTTGTTTCCCAGACGAAACAAAATGATTGTCAAAGGAACGAAAATAATTAAAGAAACATCATTTGTAACGAACATAGAAGAAAAAAATACACTGAAAACAAAAAAGAAAGTAAGACCTGTAATTCCACCGATTTTTTCAGTCATTTTCAGTAAAGGATTGAAAATTTGCTCCTTTTTAAAACCTTCCAAAACAGTTAATAGCATAAATAGAGTTGCAAGAGTTTTCCAGTCAATATCGTAAAGAAGTTTCATTTGTGGCGGCGTTATAAAAAGCGAAACAATAGCTGCCAAAAGTGATACGGAAAGCATAATCTCTTTTTTAAAAACAGAAGTAATCTTTTTAATGATATTCGTAGCGTGATTTTTCATAATTTAAAATAATATCATTTTTTAGAGAAGTTGAGAATAATGTATTTTTCCCAATTGTAATATTAAGAATATTAAGGTGAGTCTCTGTGTCCCTATTTTTCTCCCTGTTTTTCATAATTCATTTTGATTTACAATGTTTTTTAAGGTCTGTCCCTCTTTAAAGTAGGAAGGGGATGTCTTCCTCTGTGGGGACACACTGCAACGTGCCCAAAAAAAAACTACTAAAAACAGGGACACACCTTTCTTATTATTGTTGAATAGTAAATCTTGTTGAATAGTAAATCAGGGGACAGACCTTTCCAAAAGGTGACAATCCTACACTTATACACACATAGCCTTTCAATTAGAAATATTCCAAAAAACGATAAAATTGTGATAATACATTTTACAAAACAAAAAAAAAGAGTATAATTCCAGCATGTTTACACGAAAGACTAAAATTGTTTGTTCTATTGGACCTTCCTGCGATAATGATGAAACCATTCGTAAAATGATTCGAGCAGGAATGAATATTGCCCGCTTTAATTTTTCGCATGGCAGTTATGAATGGCACAAAAGTGCTATGGAACGCGTTCGCCGCATTTCAGAAGAAATAGATATTCCAGTTGGAATTCTTTTGGATACAAAAGGACCAGAAATCAGAACTGGACTTGTAGAAAATGATGGAAAAATCGAAATCCGTGCCGGTGAAAAAATCGAACTTGTTGCTGACGATTCATTTTGTACTTCAAATCACATTTCACTTTCATGGAAAGCTGCCAGTCAAAAACTTTTTCCAGGCGTAAAAGTTTTGATAGCAGATGGATTAATCGAACTAATAGTTGACGAAATAAAAAATGATATTATCTATTGTACTTCGCAGAATAACGGAGTGATTGGTAGCCGCAAAAATGTTAATCTGATAGGCGTTCATGCAGGACTTCCAATTATGTCACCAAAAGATAAAGAAGATTTGAAATTTGGTGCTCAAATGGATGTAGATTTTGTGGCAGCGAGTTTTGTAAGTTTTCCGGAAGAAGTCGTAGAAATCAAAAATTATCTGAAAAGCATTGGTGCAAATGCACGAATCATTGCTAAAATCGAAAATGAAGAAGGTGTTAACAATATAGAGGGAATTGTAAAAGAAGCTGATGGAATCATGGTAGCGCGCGGAGATTTAGGAGTCCAACTTCCGACCGAACGCATCCCGCTTGCACAGAAAGCAATAATAAGAGTATGTCATTCTGCAGGAAAACCAGTCATCACAGCTACACAAATGCTTGATTCCATGATTGTAAACCCTCGTCCGACCCGAGCCGAACTTACAGATGTTTCAAACGCAGTTTTTGATGGAACAGATGCTGTCATGCTCAGTGGAGAAACAGCAGGTGGAAAATATCCAGTGGAATCAGTCAAAATGATGGCTTTGATAACACGCACAACAGAAGTTTCAGATGAATATCTAAATCGCATGAAACTTTTAGATTCTTCTTATAAACCTGGAAACGAAATTGGTCACATGGTTGCACACAGTGCATATAAACTTGCAAGAAATCTTGGGGCAAAAGCTATCATCGTGCCGACCTTGCATGGAAATACAGCAAGAATAATTGGCGGTTTTAGACCAGAACAGATTGTCATCGCAGTTACACCTGAAAAAAAAGTCTGCCGACAGCTTATGATACAGTGGGGAATTTCGCCAGTTTTGTGTCAGATGGCAGATGATTCTGAAACGATGATTCAAAATGCAGTAAAATTAGCTTTGGATTGTAAAGCCGTCCATCTTTCTGATAAAGTAGTAATGTGTGCTGGAATTCCGATTTCAAGTCCGCTAATGGTAAACACAATAAAAGTAATTCTTGTTGGAAACGTACTCGCAAGAGGAACATTATTTGGTTCAGTGAAAGAAAACAGAAAAAAAGCACGAGGACGGGTTATTCACGAAGATGATATACCGCTTTTCAAAGATAAATTTCAAGTGCATAAACATTTGATTCTTGTCTGCGAACGCATTACGGAAAACCTGATTCCAGCCCTAAGAATTGTGGATGGTGTCGTGTCAGAAAGTGGCTGTGATATTTCACCAGAAAACCTTGCTCTCATTAATCCAGATTTGGTTTGGATTTGCAATGTTCCAGATGCCCACAAAGCTTTGGAAAATGATCTTTCAGTTACGCTGGATGCAGAGCAAGGCGTTGTTTACGAAGGAATTGTGTAAACAAAGTATGTAAAACAAGGTCTGTCCCTCCTTTCATTCATTTCTTTATTTAAAAAAGAAGGAGGGGAAAAGCCTTTCCCCTGGGCTCAGCCTAAAGTCTTCGCCACACCCCATTCTCCTGGGGCTCCGCCCCAAACCCCGTCAATATCAGGTTATCCCTTGTTTGAACTTCTGAAAAACAGGGACAGACCTCGATTGCAACAAAATCTTTTGTTAAAAAATAAATCCCCAAAAAAGAAAAATTGTTATTTTTTAAGCTGAGTTTAAAACGAGATTATAATCAAATCTGTTAATTAATCTGTGCAGAACAGAATGTTGCACCATGTCCCGGGCAAACAAGTGTTCCGCTGAATTTCTTCATTACAAATTCTCGTGTCTGTTTTGCAAGTACAGCATCTGTTTCTACACCTGTCATCAAAAAAGGAGCAATGCTGTTAAATTCTTTTTGTTCTTCACTGAATCCTTTGATGTTTACATAAATGTCACCTGTAAACACAAGTTTCAATTCCTCACAATAAATTACAGTTTCTCCTTTTACGTGACCGCCTCTTCCTTCAAAAAAAACAAAAGAAAGTCCGCAAAAATCAACTGTACCCAGTTTTGACAAAAGTTCACCTTCCACAAAAACAGTTTTCTTTCCAACAATCTTACATTTTTCAAAATCAGGAAGTTTGTAATCTGAAATAATTTTACTCAAAACACAATATGGTTCGTGAATCGGAGTTTGTTCACGGAAATCTTTTTTTCCTTCCTTTTCCAGCTGAAAATTTTCCATACAGTTTTGATTCATATAAATTTCATCAAAAATCGGGAAAAGTCCAACATGATCAACATCAGCGTGTGTAATAAAATTTATTTTTCTATACTGATTAAAATTAGAGAAAATCTTGAAAAAAAGATGCTGCATTTCATCCAGATAGCATGAAAAACCTGAATCTACAAATAAAAGTTGTTTATCATTTTCGCTTTGAATAATATATGTATTGCTCCCACATGGCGGCTCAATTGCAAAAAGTGTAAATTTTTTGTGATTTTTTGCACTTTCAAGTGGAAAAGTCGAAACTTTTGCATTAAAAGCAGAACCTTTTTTATCTTTTACAAATTTTGCAAATCGCCTGATGTAATCAAAAGTTTTGATGGGAGATTTGTTGTTTTCATCAAGATTCTGCATGATTTTGTTTGCATTGATTAAAACAGTGTTCGTTTCTTTTTGATTTAAATTCAAAATATTCCGCATTTCATTTGCAAAAGAAACGTAAAAAATTGTACCGTCCAAAAGTCTGTCTGTGATTTCATAATCAAGGATTTTTATTTCGCAGATTTTAGAAATTTCATCAATCAAATTTTTGATTTTTCTTGTATCTTCGATTAGAAGCCCCATTTTAAAATACTGAAATTCAGTTCCGTTTTCCTGTGAACTGATGTATGAAATGTTCACATCAAAGTTTTTCAAAATTTGCAGAACAGATGTAACGGAGCCTGGTTTATCTAAAAGTTTCAGCACAATCATTAAAATCTGTTGATTTTCTGAATCAGCAGCATCAAACAGATAACCGCATTTTAAAAGTTCTTCCGAAATTTTCTGATGATTTTCGGAACTCGCTGATACTTCAATAAAAAGAGTATGCAAATCAACTGCTTTATTATAATTTGCCCGAATTATATTTCCGTCATATTTTGAAATAATCTGACTTGCAAGCAGAAAAGCACCTGCTTTATCGGGCATTTTTGTAACATAAGTTTTCTTCATAAAATAATATCAAAAAACTATGCAAGAATTTCGTCAGCAAGATTTTCCAAAAGTTTTACTGTTTCATCATTCATTGCCGTTTTGATAGTAACTTTTGATGGTGTAAAAGTAATGTCCTTGCTTTTTTCAAAAAGCGAAGTCATGACTTTTGCTGCATTTGGAACCCACGAACCGTTTTCTATCAATGCAATTTTTCTATTCTGGAAATTTCTTTCAGTGAGCTGCAGAATAAATTCTTTCATGAACGGAAAAATGTCGCCTGCATAAGTTGTTGTTGCCAAAACAAGTTTTTTATATCTAAAAGCATCTTCTACACATTTTGACATTTCATTTCTGGCAAGGTCAACTGCAAAAACTTTCTGACATCCTTTGTCAATCAGAATTTGAGCAAGTTTTTCAACTGCCTGTCTTGTGTGACCATAAACAGAAGTATATGCAATCAAAACTCCATCACTTTCAGGTTGATAAGAAGACCATGTATCATAAAGTTTGATGTAATGTTCAAGATTTTCTGTGAGAACAGGACCGTGCAAAGGACAAATTGTATTTACGCTGATATTCGAAAGTTTTTTAAGAACCTGCTGCACAAAGTTACCGAATTTTCCCACAATTCCAAAGTAGTAGCGGCGTGCTTCATCATCCCAATTATCATCTTGAACATCAAGCGCACCAAATTTTCCAAAAGCATCTGCTGAAAAAAGAATTTCTGCAATTTTATCATAAGAAAAAACAACTTCAGGCCAATGAACGTTTGGTGCTGCTATAAACTCGAGTGTATGTTTTCCAAGTTCAAGAGTACTTCCTTCTGCCACAACAACCTGATTTTCTGGAAAGTCTGAACCAAAAAGATTTTTCATGATGGAAAAGGCCATTTTTGATGCGACAATTTTTGCATCAGGATAATTTTCTATAAACTTTCTGATATTTGCAGAATGATCCATTTCCATGTGATGAACTACAAGATAATCTGGAAGTCGCCCGTCAGCATCATTTTTTAGGACATTTCTGATATTTTCAAGCCATTCTTCGCCGAAATTTTCGTCAACAGAATCCATTACTGCAATTTTTTTATCCAAAATCACATAAGAATTGTAAGACATGCCATTTGGAACTTTAAACTGGCTTTCAAACAAATCAATTTCATGGTCATTTACACCAACATATTTTACATCGTCACAGACTGTCATTTTACACCTCGAAGTAAAAAACTATGGCAGAAATTGTTCAATCAGAAATTTTCATTGTAAACAGATAATAAAAATTCAGTCACTAAATTCAATAACTGCCTTTTTCATAATCTGATTATGCCACATATGCTTCAAGTTTTCTAGACCTTGTAGGGTGTTGAAGTCTAACAATTGCATTTTTTTCAATCTGGCGGATTCTTTCTTTTGTCAAATCACAAATTTCTCCAACTTCTTTCAAAGACATAGGTTTGTAACCATTCAAACCATAACGCATTCTTATAACTCTAGCTTCATTTGGTTTGAGAGAATCCACAATATTATTGATGTCATTTTTCATTGCATTGTCGATTGCTTTTTCTTCAGGGCGATCGTAAGTATCATCTTCAAAGAAATCTCCAACTTTTGCATGATTGTTTTCGCCATCGTTGATTTCAGCATCAAGGCTGACCATTTCGCGGCTTATGTTTATCATTTCACGAACATGAGAAGGTTCCATATTGAGCATTTTTCCAATTTCTTCATATTCCTGCTGTTCAGTTTTTTTGTGCCCCAAAGCTTTTCTTGCATGTTCAATCTGTACAAGTTCATTTGCTCGGTTCAATGGCAGGCGAATAGGGCGACTTTTTTCACAGATAGCCTTCAGAATGCTCTGACGAATCCACCAGACTGCATAAGAAATAAAGTGATATCCTTTCGAAGAGTCAAATTTTTTTACCGCAGTCAGAAGACCGAGATTTCCTTCACTGATTAAATCTGTAAGGTCAAGACCGTGATTCTGATATTTTTTTGCAACGTTTACAACAAAACGAAGGTTTGCATTTACAAGTTTTTCCTGAGCTTTTTTATCACCTTTTTGAGCTTTGTCTGCAAGGTCTGACTGTTCTTCGTGAGAAAGCATAGAAATTTTGTTGATATCCTTTAAATAAAGTGCCAAAATATTATCATCGTGTGCCATAGTAAACCTCCAGTTTATCTTTTACATAATATATAGCAAGAAACGTGCCAAGTGGTTAAAATTTGCAAAAAAAATCAAAAATGAAAGTTTATGAGGTAAAATTTTGAGTTAAAATGATGATTTGTAGAAAATAAGAATAAAAGTGGGTAAATTTGACACAATCAAAAATAATAGAAAGAAAAATGGGTGTTTTTGATACATAATTTAAATTGAATGTAATAATTATCAGAAATTTATTGTTCCAGAAATTCTTCTAATTCATCATCCAAAAGTTCAAAAAAATCAAAATGAGTAATTTCTTCTATATAATTAACAGAACATTCAAACTGTTCCCATGAACCAGTCTTTTGAATTCCCATTTGATTTGGCATGCATACACAAATAATTCTTGTATTTTCATCAATCCTATTTAAATCATCATCACCTTCGGGCAAAACAAGTATGATTTTCCAGCAGAATTCAGGAACATTCAATGTATACTTTTTATTTTCATCATAATCATTTTTGGGATTAATGATTATTTTCTCAAAATATCCTCTGTTTCCAATTCCGCCTGAACCATAACCTCCTGCAAAAATATAAAGTTCATTTCCCTGCAGAACTAGCTCACGTTCATAACTTTCTAATTCTTTCCATACAATTCTATTACAGTCTGGAGATTGAGGAAACATGTTTGTCATCAAAAAAGTTTCTTGATTTACTTCATCGCTCGAAGTTCTGTCAGCAGAGGGACAGACGTGACCGCGGTCAAAACCATAAGCTGGAAACTGATAATCATTTTTTTTGACTGCATACCAGTTTTGAGGAAGAGTTTTATCAGGCACAAATTTATCAGATCTTCCAGCTTCCCCTAAATCCTCTTTACTTAAATGCCATGCAACCCAATTAGGACAGAGCGTGCTGTTGTTATATGAAACTGTATATCCCTTTTTTATAAGCAGAAAATTACATTCACTGATTATTTCGTCATCAGTTGCATCAGAAGGATTTCCAAAATAAAGCGGATTGTTTTCTTCATATCCATAATCAAGAGCCTCTGGAACTGCAAAAAGTTTGATAATTCCAAAAATAATAAAAAAAAACGTGAACAGGATTTTCTTCATATTATGATTTTATCATAAAGAATGTATTTTTTTAAATAGTATGATTAAATTTTTTACTAAAGTATACAATCTGGAGCCTAAGAACAAGGATGACAGTTTTTATTTTTTTTGATATTATCATTGATAGATAAATTGATCATGAAGATTTTTTTTTATCGTATTTATATTTGACTTTGAAAAACGAGAATTTATGAATATCTGTCTTTTTTTACCTGAAGAAATAAACAAACCTCTAAATCTGCATGATGAAAGAGCTCAGCATATTTTAAAAATTCTTCACAAAAAACAGGGTGATTCTTTTACTGCTGGTGTTATTAATGGAGCAAGTGGAATTGCCACAATTAATAAAATAGAAGATGCTATTTATTTTGATTTTGAAGAAAAAGGAAGTGGAAAATTATTAAATCCTTTGAAAATGATTATTGGTTTTCCACGTCCTATTCAGTTAAAAAGGCTTTTGAGAGATGTCGCAGCGCTCGGAGTTAGTGAAGTTCATTTAACAGGGACAGACCTTGGTGAAAAATCGTATATGAAATCAAATCTTGTGGAAAAAGGTTCGGCTTACAAAATGCTTTTGGATGGAACTGTTCAAGCGGGGAGTACAAATGTGCCTGAACTTTTTTTACATCAGAATTTGACAGAATGTCTGGAAGCTCTTCAAGAATCATCTTCAAAAAAACAATCAGATGATTGTCAGATTATAAGAATTGCATTAGATAATGTGAATCCATCCTGCTCATTGAACGCTACCCTTGAAAAAAATGCAGATATTTTGAAAAAAAGCGAATGTACAGCAGCAATTGGAAGCGAACGCGGCTGGACAGATAAAGAACGAAATCTTTTGGAAAAATATGGTTACGTTCGCTGTGGGATGGGAGAAAGAATTATGAGGACAGAAACGGCTGCAACAGTTTCAGCTTCAATTATATTAAATAAAATGGGCTTTTTGGGGGAATAATGACAAACGAACGAATAAAAGAAATCCTGCTTGAAATTCAACCTTGTGATATCGATTTTTCTGTTACACAGACAGGAAAAGAAAGTAAACGCGTGAATGGATTTTATAAACCTGATACACACGAAATATTCATTCACAATTTAAATCTGAAATCAGACAATATGCTCGTGTATACGGCAATTCACGAATATACTCATCACCTTGTGACAGCAGAAAAGCTTGCTCAAAATCCAGCGGCTAGTTGTGCAGGTGGTTGCAAGGTTCATACCCAGGAATTTTGGGCAAAATTTGGAGATTTACTTACTATCGCTGAACAAAAAGGCTTTTATTCTATCGGATGGGAATCAAATGCAGAATTAAAAGCACTTACAGAAGATATCAAAGTGAATTATCTGGAAAAAAACGGTGAATTGATGAAAGAGTTTGGAAAAAAACTTGCCCGTGCTTTTGATTTGTGCAAGGAAGCAGATGTAAGATATGAAGATTATATTGACAGAGTTTTGTGTCTTCCAAGAAATGCTGCAAAAGACATCAGAAAAGTTTCTGCGTGCGACATAAATCCTGCAATCGGTTTTGAAAACATGAAAGTTGTTGCGAGCGTAAAAAAGAAAGATGATCGTGCCGAAGTGGAAAAAGATTTTCTTGACGGAGGAAAGAGTCCTTCTACAATTCGCCAGATGATGAAACAAAAATCAGCATGCGCGCGTGAACAGGATCCAAAAACAAAACTTGAAAAAGAAAAATCACGTTTGGAAAAGACTATTGCTCAGCTTACACAAAGACTTGAATATGTGGAGGAAAGTCTTGCAAATCTTTAAGTCAAAAAAGATTTTCGTCATCATTCTGATTTTTTCTTTCGTCATGCAGTTTATTTTTTCGCAGACTGTCGAAATGCCGTCCATGCCTTCTATGCCGGATTTTCCTTCCGTTTCGCAGGATGGAAGTTTTTACAGGCCGTCTTTTCCATCAAAAATGAATAATCAGAATAAATCAAATAAAAAATCTGAAGAAAGTCAAAATCAAAATGAAACAGTAATAAAAAATCAGACAACCGATATTGCAAAAACTTTGCTCGATTCAAATTTAAGTTCTGCACTGACAGCTTCAGACATTTCCACGCTTTATGATTCAGGACTTTTTGGAAATCTTTCTTCCATACAAAATAGATTACAAAACAATTCAGACACAGCTTCTTTGTCAGGTTCACTTTTAGAATCTATGGTGACAGATTCAAGCCTGCAAAACTATTCTTCAAATTACACAACAAATTTACTTTTGCAAAAAGTGCTGGCAGAACTGGAAAACCTCAAAAATCAGCAGAAAAAAGCAAGTGATGTTGAAAAACAGGAATTAAGCGATGTGCAGACAGATTCAAAAAATTTTAAACAGCGTAAGCCGTCTGTCCTTCGTTTTAAAATCAATGGGTACGATATTTCAAATTCGTTGACTACAACTTTTTTTAGTGATACAGAAGCTGACGGTTCATTTTTGTTTACGGCTGACAGAAAATATTTTGCCGACAACAAAACTTATAAAGAAACATTTTACATGCTTTTTTCAGCAGAAAATTCAAAAGGTTCGACAGTTTTTTATAATGTAGAACCATATATCGTTCAGGAAAATAAAAACGAAAATTCTTATGTTTATAAATTTTTAAATAAAAATAATATTACAGCAGAAAAAACGGGAAATCTCGTTGTTCTTCATTTTTCTGATGAAAAACTTAACGCTGATATCCTGCTTGATATAGATAAAAAATAAAAAAAATTGCGTTTTGGAAGTTTTATGGATAAATTAGTTGAAGGATTAAAACAGATTGGTATAGATGAAAAAATCAGCCGCAGCAGTGATAGCGTTTGTGTTAATAATACTATAGAAGATATTTGCATAAAAATTGAAAAGTATATAAACGAAATCATTCTTTTTAATTCTGCATATAATCTGACAAATACAAGCGATCATGATGAACTTGTCGTGCGACATATACTTGATTCACTTTCCACTTATAAAATCATTTCCAGTTTGATAGAAAAAAGCGGTAAATCAAAAGCAGAATTCAAAGCTGCTGACATTGGTTCTGGCGGTGGACTTCCTGGCATTCCACTTGCAGCAGTTTTTTCCGATATTCATTTTGATTTAATTGAAAGAATGAGTAAACGTTGTGCTTTTTTGGAAAACTGCAGTGCAATTATGGGATTAAAAAATGTCAATGTAATCTGCAAAGAAGCCGAAAAAATCCCAGAAAAAGAATATGATTTAATCACTTTCAGAGCATTTCGCCCATTAGATCAAAAAATGATAAAAACTTTGCTCAAAATAGTAAAAGATGGCGGATTTTTGTGTGCCTACAAAGCAAAAATCGAAAACATAACCCAGGAAATGAATGAAATTGCGGATATTATACCCGAATATCAGATAGAAAAACTGCAGGTTCCATTTCTTGAGGATGCGCAAAGAAATCTTGTAATTATAAAAAAATGAAAACTGAAGAAGATGAAATTTAAAAAATATTTTTTATTTTAGCAGAATTTAGTTAGTCAGTCGCCTTCCGCCACTCCGCTATCGCTTCGGTCTTTCAGACCCGCCAAAAGGCGGTGGCTCCACGCTCGGTACGCTGTGCAGTTTAAAACCCTGCGTTTTCTCCAGTCAACTGGCGAACTGGCATTTGTAAAATAATTTAATTCCAATGAGAATTCAGTTTTCACGAACCACCAGTTTTGTTTACAGTTTTTAAGAAATAAACTTCATATATATTCCATAATAAACAAAAATACAATAAAATAAGGAATAATTGAGGAGAATTATGGAAAACAAAAATAAACGAAGTGCCTCACAAGTTGTTGTGCAGGATGTTATGAAAATCAAAAAAGGGGAGAGAGTCCTCATAATTGCAAATCCTTCAACTTATAGTATTGCTCAAAATCTGTACAATGCAGCAGAAGCTCAGCAGGCTTTACCTACACTCATTATCCAGCCTGATAAAACAAGTTTTGACAATGCCAATGAAGAAACTTTACATGCAATTGCTACCGCTCCCGATGTATGTTTTTCCATTTCAAACATAAAGCTTGGAAAAGATCCTCACGCCAGTGCAACTCCATACAAAACTGAAGATGGCAGTGAGTTTACGCATATTTTTGATTATCTTTTGGATGGAAAAAAAATAATGCGTGCAGCATGGACACCTGGAATCACTCAGGATATGATGGATAGAACAGCTGCAATCGATTATAATGAACTTCAAAATCGCTGCAGAATTCTTAAAAATAAATTCGAAAATGCGAAAGACGTTCTTGTTAAGGCTCCAGGTGGCACTGATATCAAAATTTCAGTAGAAAAAAGAGAACTGATGTTTGATGACGGAGATTTTTCAAAACCGGGAACTGGAGGAAACATTCCGGCTGGCGAAGTTTTCATAAGTCCTATTGTAGGAAAATCAAATGGAAAAATCGTTTTTGACGGTTCCATGACTTTCAGCGATGGAGATTCAATTTTAAAAACTCCCATTTCTTGTGATGTAGAAAATGGTTTTGTCACAAAAATAGACGGTGGAAGTGAAGCTCAGCGGCTTTTGAAGACAATTACAGAAGCTGAAAATCGTGCAGTTTCTTATGAACGCGACGGAAAACTTCCGAAGGGACAGGGTGAGGTTTACAAAAAGAATGCAAGAAATATCGGGGAACTTGGAATCGGGTTAAATCCAAATGCATTAATCACAGGAAATATGCTTGAAGATGAAAAAGCTTTTCATACCTGTCATTTTGCAATCGGAGAAAATTATGATAATGATGCACCAAGTCTTATTCATCTGGATGGAGTTGTCAAAAATCCAACAATCACAATTGTTTATGCAGATGGACACACTCACGAAATCCTAAAAGATGGAAAACTCCAGGACTGCTAAAGGAAATAAAATATATGAAAAATAAATTATTTTTTACACTTTTTCTGACTTCCTTTTTGATTTTCAATGCGTGTGCAAAACAACAGAAACAATCTGAAAAGCAGAATCAACAGAAAGAAAAAAATGTAAATCAATCTTCAGAGAAAAAAGTGGAACTTAATCCTGAAATAGAAAAACTGAACAGAGTTTTAATCCAGCTTTCTGATGAATGTAAAAATGCCATTCCAAATGGAAATCCTCAGGAATTTTTGCAGGATTTACATGCAGTTCTGCAATCAGAAAAAGATTTTTCATCTGATGATTTAAGTCCGTTTTATCTGATAGACAAAAAACATACCGTTTCAAGCGATTATATTCCAAAAAATTTGATTCCTTTGAAAAAAAATGAATTGTTTGATATAAATAAAAATAATCTTTCATTAAGACCTGAAGCTTACGAAGCTTTGAAAAAACTTGCAGAAGCAGCTTTGAAAGATGGGATAAAACTTACTGTCAGTTCAACTTACCGCTCTTATGAATATCAGAAAAATCTTTTTGATTATTGGGTTTCTGTAGACGGACTTGAAGAAGCTGAAAGAGAAAGTGCCCGTCCTGGAACGAGTCAGCATCAGCTTGGTCTTGCCCTTGATTTTGCCCCTGTTGATGATGCTTTTGATGAAACTCCAGCAGGCAAATGGGTTTATGAAAATGCTTCAAAATATGGATGGAGTTTGAGTTTTCCTCAGGGATATGAACATGTTACAGGTTACCGCTGGGAATGCTGGCATTTCCGTTATATTGGAAAAACAGCAGTAGATTTTCAAAAAAAATGGTTTAGCAATATTCAGCAGTTTATGATAGAATTTTTAGATTTATGGAAATCAGAATAATATGAACAGTGGAATTATACAAAAAAAATCAGAAAATAAAAAATTGGATGTAAAGCTCATCGCACTTGATCTGGATGATACTCTTTTGGACGATAACCGCCAGATTTCAGATGATAATGTAAAGGCTTTGCAGGAATGTGCTTCACGCGGAATTTACGTCGTGTTGTGTTCGGGGCGTGCCGAAGATGCAATTCTGCCTTTTGTCCGCCGTCTTGAGATTGCAGGTACAAAAGCAGGCCGATATATTGTTGCGATAAACGGATGCAGCATTTTTGATTTACATGAACGCAAACAGATTTTCTGTCAGAAAGTTCAGCCTGATATTTTGAAACGTACAAACGAAATTGCCAAAAGTTACAAACTTTGCAGCGAAGTTTACACAGCAGATACAATTTATTTTCCTGAATATAACGAATGGACAAAACTTGATGTTGATTTGTGTGGACTGAAAGGCGTAGAAAGTCAGGATTATGAAAAACTTCTGGAATCTCCGTTTGTCAAAATGCTCATACCTGGAGAACCGAAACTTTTACTTGAAATTCAAGATAAACTTCGTGATGAATTTGGGGAACGTGCTGTAATTTTTACAAGTAAACCGTATTTTTTGGAAATTCTTCCTCCAAATTGTGGAAAAGGTGAAAGCATTCATTGGCTTGCAAATCACATCGGCATAAATCCTGCTCAAACCATGGGTTTTGGCGACAGTATGAATGATGAATCAATGATCAAACTCTGCGGATATGGAGTTGCAATGAAAAACGGACTGGAAGAAATCAAAAATATTGCAGATTTTGTAACAGATAAAACGAATTCCCAAAGCGGTGTTGCAGATTTTCTGTACAAACACGTTTTATAATTATTTCCAGATTTCCGGCGATATTTGTAGGGAAGGGATGAGTTTTGGAAAATCAATTTTGTCCTTTTTCCTGCTTTTTTCAGTGGATTTTACAGCTCTAATCAATAAGTTTTTTGGAGTGTGACTTTCATCGATGAATTCAAGCATGTCCACTTTATAACCGGCTTTTTCCAACCATTTTCCTCGAAGACTGTCAGTCACCAAGGAAGAAAATTTGTCTCGAATTAATCCCCATTTTAAAAGCGGTTCAAAAATTTCATCAATCTCATCATGAAAAGCTTTTACCAGACGTTCCTGCGGATTTTTATTTTCCAAATCGATATTTTCAGTCTTTTGTGATTTTTTTGAAAGTTGAGAATTTACTTGATGCTGACAGCATGGAACACTCAAAATCACTTTCGCATTATGATCAACAGCGTATTTCAGTGCAAAATCGGTTGCCGTATCACAAGCATGAAGCGTTACAACAATATCAGGTTCCTGACCAGAATAATCTGCAATATTTCCAACTTTAAATTTTAGACCTTTCAAATCTAGTTTTTCCGCCAGATCATTGCAGTATTTAATCACATCAGATTTTAAATCCAATCCTTCAATTTGACATGGAATATTTTTGATTTGTGTCAAAAAATAATGAATTGCAAAAGTCAGATAAGATTTTCCGCATCCAAAATCGCAAATTTTCAAAACAGGATGATTTTTATTTTTATTCTTTTGATAGATTTTCAGAACATCGTTTACAGCATCATCAATAAATTCCAAAAAACGATTAATCTGACGGAATTTATCATATTTCGCATTGAATACTTTTCCTTCAGCATTCATTATCCCAAGAGTGACCAGAAATGGAACTGGTTTTCCTTCCTGCAGAATATAATTTTTCTTTTTTTCAGGTAAAAACTGGAGCTTTTCATTTGAGTCAGAACTTGATTTTGAGTTTGCTAAAAACTTTCCATTTGGATTGCCATAAAAAAGTTCATTTTCTTCTATATTAGTATTCTTTTTTTCACTGTTGATATTTTTGTGCAGTTCAGTCTGCCTGCCTTTTTTATTTGTAAGAATTGTGATTTCTTCAGTTTCAGTTCGCTTAAGGAACCACTGATTAATCGCTTTTTTTCTGTATTTTACCTCAAAATGTTTTTT
>SAMEA3663026__coassemble_246_pt1 | contig 69794 bp, 49 predicted proteins | sample SAMEA3663026__metabat2_high_PE_017 | metagenome-assembled genome bin SAMEA3663026 (sample SAMEA3663026) | pig gut metagenome | biome: pig gut; feature: pig-associated habitat; material: faeces | place: France | collected 2012
AGGCTTTTATCCCTATTTTATTCAATCACACAAAAAAAATGATTGAGCCAAAAAAGTATTAGGTTTTTCAGTGGGCTCGCTTTAGTCCCAGCGCGAAGCGATGGGATGAGCCGCGGTAGACGGCGAAGTGCGGAAAGCCCGACCCGAGCGAAGCGAGGGGAACTTCCAGAGGAGGAAAAACAGATGGCAAAAGTTTATATATTATGCGGAAAAATCTGCAGCGGAAAATCAACTTATTCTCAGCAGCTTCGTAAAGATAAAAAGGCGGTCATTCTTTCTGTTGATGACATTACACTCACTCTTTTAGGGCAGAACGGCGGCGACACTCTGGATGTTTATGTGGAAAAACTGGAGCAGTACTTTTTTCAGAAGTCGGTAGAGATTGTGGAAACTGGAATAAATGTTGTTCTTGACTGGGGATTTTGGACTAAAGCTGAACGGGATTTTGCAAAAGAATTTTACAGTTCCCGGGGAATTGAATACGAGTTCCATTATATCAGCATAAGTGATGAAGAATGGTACCGCCGCCTGGAAAAACGAAATAAAGATGTTATGGGAAAAAAATCTGATGCGTATTATGTTGATGAAGGACTGGCTCAAAAATTCAAATCGATTTTTGAAATTCCGGGGAAAGAGGAAATTGATGTTTGGGTTGAACAGTAAAAGGTAGGTGAAATGACACACACAGAAAAAGCAGTAAATTATTTTTCGCAAAAGTTGCATTGTTCACAGTCGGTGCTGGCATCATTTGCTGATGAATGCGGAATTACGGAAGAACAGGCCATCAAACTTGGAAGCTGTTTTGGAACTGGCATGCGCAAAGGTGAAGTTTGCGGTGCAGTGACTGGCGCGCTTATGGTGCTGGGATTGCTTTACGGACAAAAAAAAGCCGGTGATACAGATGGTCGCCAGAGAGCAAATAAAGTCGATGACCTGATGATGAACCGTTTTAAGGAAAAATGTGGCTCCTATCTTTGTAATGATTTACTTGGCTGTGATGTTCGCACAATGGAAGGTGTACAATATTGTTTAGATAATAAACTGTTCACAGAGTTCTGCCCAAAAATGGTTGCGGCCGCAGTGGAAGTGGTGGAAGGGATTATTGAGGAAATGAAATAAAGTACGTTACATCTGATGGAAATGCTTTTGAGTAAAGGACTGTAAATGGAAAAAATATTCAGTATGTTGTTTTCAAAAGTTTATCCCTGTCTGATTGCAAAAGCTGAACGCAAAAATCGGTCACGGGAAGAAGTTGATGAGATTACCTGCTGGCTCACTGGTTGTTCAAAGGATGATATCAAAAGTTTTTTGGAAAACGATATTACTTACGGGGACTTCTTTTAAAAAGCTCCATCACTTAATCCAAACAGAAAACTTATAAAAGGTTCTGTGTGCGGTATTAAAGTTGAAGAAATTACAGAGCCTTTGATGCAGGAAATCAGATACCTTGATAAGTTGGTAGATGAACTGGCAAAAGGTAAATCAATGGATAAAATCCTGCGCAAATAGAATTGAAAAAAAGGTAATCAATATGAAACAAAACAATAATAAAAATTTCCCACAACAAACACACTTCCTCGGAGTTTTGATTCCTGAGGATATTACTTTGACTTTGGAAGATTGCCGCCGTTACATGAACGAAGCATACGGTTGTAAATCAGGACACGGAACTCCAATTCACGTGACTTTGGTGCCTCCATTCCATCTTCCTGAAGAATACACAACTGCAGATTTAGTTCAGGCTATCGAGAAGGATGTTTTGCCACAGGCAGCTCAGATGAAGTTTGATGCACATATCGATAATTTCGATGCCTTTGGTGACAGAACAATTTTTGCTAAGGTTATTCGTAATGAAAAATGGACAGCACTTCGAGATAAGGTTCTTGCTGCAGTTTTGAATGCAGCTCCTGGTTGCACTAAAAAAGATCAGCGACCATTCCAGCCACATCTTACCGTTGCCAATCGTGATATTCCAGCTGGAGTTTCAGCAGATGCTTTGGAAGTGATGAATGAGTTAAACCTGGTGGAAGATTTTCCGATAGATAACATTACGATTTTTGAGCGAAAAGGTGGAAAGTGGGAAGTTGCCTGGAGTGGAGAGTTATAGTGGAAATATTAATTGAAGATGATTTATCTTTTGAAGAATATAAAACCTTGCGTGATATATAAAACAGGGACAGACCTCAATTCCAAACAAGCAGGGTCATATCTCGTTTTGCTTGGTGAGTTTAAAGAGGGACAGACTTTGTTTTGCAATTGGGGACATACCTAGATTTTTAAAGCAGGGTCAGACCTTACACATACCGACTTGTTTTTTAACTGGCCAAAGGTGTTGTATCATTTCCATTGTCATCATCATTATCATCATCTTTTTTCGATTTCTTTTTAAGCTGTAAAATCCAATTGATACGTTTTAATACTGTCGGAAGGATTTCACGAATCATTTTTGTTTCTGTTTGGTCGGGCTGGATTTCTACCGCCTGCTGCATTAAATCACTCATCACTGGTGGTTCAATACCAAAGATTTTGTTCAGTTCATCTTGAGAATACTGTCTGTGATCCAAAGGAATTTTCTGTTTGCAAAGCAAATCTGCTGGATAAAATCTGCACGGTTTCCAGACGGTTCTGCCTTCTTTAGCGCGAAATCCACTAGCCCCAAAAAGTCTGCAAATAAATCCCCTTCCTTCGTAAATAGAACAATGAAAAGGTGAATTTTCATTCCAAAAGGGACAGCCCTTGTTTTGATTAAATGGAAAATTACCATCCATCACTTTTTGGGCAGTTTCCCTTTGATTCTGCATTAGCCAAACAGCCATATAAACAGCTTCACATTCCAAAAGATCTAGTTCAAAATTTCTGCAACATTCCCCACAACCTTCGGGACAGTATAATTGCGTTTTTTTATACCAATTTGCCTGAGCAATCTGGATTTTCTGATAAAATGACTCCATCTGCTTAAAAATTGAGTAGATTTGAGTATCACAAAGTTCGTTCAGAATATCATTCATATTTTCCAAAAATATCTTAAAAAACAGGGACAGACCTCAATTCCACACAAGTGGGCAAAAACGAGGACACACAAATGGGGACAGACCTCGTTTTTTCGAGTTTCTGCGAAGCCCATCCATATCCAAATCACCTGCCTATTAATAAGCCTTATCATGAAGAAAACAAGGTCTGTCCCTATTTTATACCTATTTTATATGGCATTTTTTTTCCGATTTTTTTATATTGACTAAGTTTTAATTTTTAGTCACTTTAATTAAAAAAGGAAGTTTTGTCGATGATGACGTATATGCGTGTGAACATTTTGAGTGTGTGCGTGCTGGTATCAATCGGGAAAGAAGTTTTTGATTTTTAAAGTGGGAATATAAAAGGGGGACAGACCTTGTTTTTGCGAGTTTTTAGAGAAGCGTTAAGAAAACTCGCGGTTCGTGTGAACAAAGTTATTGTTGATGTGTAAATTTTTAACATTTGCCAGTTCGCCAGTTGACTGACTATTATGCAGGGTTTTAAACTGCACAGCGTACCGAGGCTTGAACAGGCGACGTAGTCGAGTCACTGGCTCATATGTAACAAAATTTTTACGAGTTTTGGCATGATAAGGAGGGACAGACCTTGATGAGATTTTTTTTCATGTTTCAAGGTCTGTCCCTCTTTTAAACTAAATTTGCCAAAACTTTGGGGTTGTGCAACCAAATTTTCGTGGGTGGGTAAAATTCCAGCATGAGCCAGGACCGAGCGTTAGCGAGCTGTGAAAGGCGACTGACTAACTGAATTTTGCTGAAATCATTTTTATACTTCTATTTTATATACCCGGCTATCGTGTCCGTCGGCATCTTTCATGATTTTCCAAAAAATGTATCCGTATTTTTCATAAAGGCCGTTTTCTCCTGTTGATATGTAGATGTGGGAGCGTCCTTCTTTTTTGGCAAGTGTATGTGCATAATCTAGTAATTTGCCCATGCAGCGTTTTCCGCGAAATTCTGGAAATGTATAAACAAAGCCGACCCACGGTGTCAATGATGGTTCTCTTATGTCGTCCTGCTCTGCATATGTGCAAAATGAAACTAATTTTTTATTTTCGGTGAGCATCAGTACTTTTGTTGATTTTCCGCACAAATCTTTTAGTTTATTTTCTGTTAGTAACTCATGTAAAAATTTTCCTGCTCTCCAATCGCTTTTTTTGATTTCGGAAAGCCAGTAATCTTTGTCATCTGTTTCAAAATAATCAATTATTTCCATTCTACTCTACCTTTTCGATTTAACTTTTTGATTGAACTTTTCATTTTTTTTCACTGTATTTTTATCACTTCATCCCTTTTACTATAAGCGGCTGAGGCATCTTGAGGGACACAGTTTGAGGGACAGATCTTATTTTGAATCACTTTCTCAGACTTAAATTCTTAAAATTCTTAAGAAGCGTCTGGATAATCATCCATCACTTTTAGGAATTCGTCAAAATGTTCGTCAAACAGTTTTGTGATATGTGGGTCAAACTGCCGACCTGACTGATTCAGAATTTCTTCTCTTGCTTGAGTTGGTGTCCACGATTTTTTATAACAGCGTTTGCTGACAAGAGCATCGAAAACATCTGCTACTGCCACTGCTCTTGCATAAATATTGATGTTCTCTCCTGCTAGTTCGTTTTGATATCCATTACCGTCATATCGTTCGTGATGCTGCCATGCAATATTTGCTGCAAGACGCATTATTTCCCCAGGGGAATTTTCCAAAAGTTTGTATCCATAATCAACATGCTTTTTGATTTCAGAAAATTCTTCTTCGGTAAGTTTTCCCGGTTTATGCAAAATTTCTCGCGGCACACAAATTTTTCCTACATCATGCATCATACTTGCAACACTAATTTTCCATGTTTCTTCTTCGGATAATCCCATTGCTCGGCACAAAATCTCTGTGTATGCTGCGACTCGTTTTACATGCTGTCCTGTTTCATGACTTTGTGTTTCAACTAATTCAGAAAGTGAACTAACAATTATTTGTTGTTCTTCGTACAGTTCATTATTTTTTTTGACAAGCGCAGTAATCAACCTTTGGAGCTTTCCTGTAATGCCAATACAGATTAATGATATTGCAATTAATTCAATCACACGAGGTAAGATTCCATATATTAATACTCCTTGCAAAGTAACAAGCGGTTCATCTGGCACAATTTTTAGGGAATATGCAATCAGATGACTTATTATCATAACTGGAACACTCAATACTGTCGTATAGATAACATTTGCACGCTCACAATACAGACATGAAACTACTACTGGCAGAACAAGCATAATTATTACATGATACGAAAGAATTGAATACATAAGTCCTGACATCATCACAAGAAGTGTCAGAACCATGTATCTGATTTTTTTGGAACGCTTTTTTAAAATTTCAAAAAATAATGTCGGGGTCATCAATATGACGGCTGCCACTATTAATGTCGGATATAACGCTGAAGAAATTTTAAAAACATGAATAACGTTCAGCAGTATTACAATCAAGATTAAACCTGTTATAGCCCTGCAGATTCCAGAAATTCTCCTGTCAGAATCTTTTTCAAAATCAACAATCAAGTTATTCGCAAAATTTATCATTTTTTTATCACCTCACAAAATCAATGTGAAATATTTTCATCACATTCGCTTTTTTCAATTACATCTCAAAATCTGTGTGTATCTGCAAAATATCATTGCACCCATCCAGTATATCACATAATCGTCTGTCTAAATCATCATGATTATCCTTGTAATCTATTTCTCCAAATTCAGGGCGCACTTTGAATGCAAGAATTTCTTGATTTAAATTAAAACACGCGTGAACATTCTTATTGTTACCTCGCGCATCAAGACGAATCCATTTGTTCATTTCTTTTATGTAAACTGTGTTGAGCGCGTGGATAATAAATCCTTCACTATCATCATCGGCTCTTGTAAGTTTTTGATAACTTATTCCTGACGGAATTCCATTTGCACGAAGAAGAGCCGCCAAAAGACATGATTTTGTCCAGCAGATTCCTGTTTTATTCCGTAAAACATCACTCGCTTTTTTTGAAACAACCGCTTTTTTTTCATCCCAAGTATGAGAAATTTCATCTCAATTCTGACTAATGGCATTCTTTTTTATTTTTGTTATTCAAATCTTTTTTGAACAAATTCAGCTGCATTGCAAGGTTATTTTATTATGATTTATTATAGCTAACGAACGTTTAAATCAAATGGCTGAAATTGCGCCATTTGATTTAACTTAGAGTTTCTAAAGAAACTCTTTTATTGGACTGTTCGCGTTGACGCGAACGATATTGCAATCCTCGAAAGTTGAAACTTTCTGCGGTGTGCAATTTTAAGGAACGTTTTTTTTGTCAAAAAAAATGGGTGCAACCAAGTCAGGGATAGACCTTGATTATCTCCGCGAGGTTTGTCCCCACTTTACTGCATCATCAAGGTGTGCCCATAAATTATATGACTTCGCAACTATCGCTGATGTTTCGGATTGAATTTCATCAGGTTTTTGTTGGATTTTGCGATGGCTATCATCTTTTCTTTGCCCCACGTGTTTTCTTCCTGAAGTCCTTTGTAAAGATTCCACCTTTCTTCATCAAGATTACCGTCTTCCAGAGCTTTCAGAACAGCACAGCCGGGTTCCACAGTATGACTGCAGTTTCGAAATTTGCACTTATTAAAAAGCTGTGTAATATCAGAAAAAGTTTCATCAATTCCGTCTTCTACATCATTCAAACCAATTTCCCTCAATCCCGGTGTATCAATAATTTTAGCACCGCACGGCAAAGTAAAAAGTTCCCTGTGTGTAGTTGTGTGACGTCCTTTTCCATCCTCTTCCCTGATTTCACTGGTTTTCATCAGATTCTGTCCTGAAATCGCATTCAAAAGGGTTGATTTTCCTACTCCCGATGAACCTATCAGTGCAATTGTAGTGCCGCAAGTCAGAAACTTTCCAAGAGCATCAATTCCTTCTCCTGTTATTGAACTTACAGCATAAACTTCCGCCGTATCACTCAAGGCATGAATAATCTGCACTTTCAGTTCAACTTCCATAGAATCGCAAAGATCAGCTTTTGTAAGTATTACCACAGGTTTTGCGCCAGAATCATTAGTGATGGCAATATATCTTGCAATCCTGTTCTCATTGAAATTCTGATTCAATGAAGAGATGATAAAAACATAATCAAAATTTGAAACCAACGCTTCAGTTTTTAGATTTTTTACATATCCTTCTCCGTGTCCGCCTCTGTCCGGTCTAAGAAAAACCGTTTTCCGTGTCAAAAAACCATCAATCATCGAATCGCCATAAGGATTAGGACGGTATGTAACATAATCACCAACTACTGGAGGTTCATCATTGTGCTGAAAATAAGAGCCTTTGAGGATCCCAGTGATTTCGTTTTTATTATCTGCTAGAATAAATTTATTTTTGTGGACACTTGTAACCTGCGCTGTCAGTGTGTCCTGAGTGTTATTTGAGTTCAATTTTTTGATTCCTTTGTTCTGTTAAATGAACATAATGCTAGTAAATGACAATTATTTTAACTGTCCCAAAGAGAATCCGTATCAATGTAAAACGATTGAAAAATTAAAATGATACGGAGGCCTTATTAATTAACGAGAAAAAACTTACAATCATCCAAAGACCTCCTAAAATATTAAGTGATTTGATAATTTTAACTATAATGTTTGAAGGGATTTTTATCAAGTGGTTTTTGATATTTTTTGAAGAAAAACCAAGGTCTGTCCCTGTTTTTAATGATAAATTTTTTAATTATTTTAGCAGAATTCAGTTTGTAAGTCGCCTTCCGCCACTCCGCTATCGCTTCGGTCTTTCAGACCCGCCCAAGGCGGTGGCTCCACGCTCGGTGCGCTGTGCAGTTTCAAATCCTGCGCCGAAAATAGTCAAACTGGCAGTGGCACGTGCCGAATACTCAAATACCACCGTTTGTTCAGTTTGCACGTGCCCCAAGTTTTTTTAACACTTCGCTAAAACTTGTAAAATCAAGGTCTGTCCCTGGTGCGTGCTGAAAACTCAAACACCACCGTTAGTTCAGTTTGCACGTTCCGGGTGCAGACATAGTCACGTCTATTTATTTCCCCTTGCTCCACAATTCGATTTTTCGGGTGACGCTGTTTGTGTACTCTGCAAAATGTTTTCCCCAAAATCTGTTTGCTGTGGGATTATAAGATTCAAAATCTACTCCAAGATATTCAAATCCTTCTGATTTTAAAGTTGCAAGCACATACAGAAGCAAATCATCAATAATTTTCATTCCACGAAATTCTGGTTTACAGTAAGCCCCTTTTAGATTACGCATTTTTGGATGACAAGTGACAAATGTTTCAGCTTCTTCAGCAACATCTAAATAGGCAATCGTCTGTCCCTCCTTTTTTGCAACGAATGTTCTTCTGTCGCCTTTTTCAACTTTTGTAATCCACTGATTAAAATCATTATCATCTGACTGCATAAAACAAGGTGCTTCTTTTAAATGTTCGTTCAGTTCTTTTCTAAGTTCTCTGACAGTCGGAAACTCATTTAGCGGTAATTCTTCAAATAATAAATCTTTGTTCTTAATATGTGCAAAATCTGGATTTTCAATTCTAAGGATACAGTCTTTACAGCGCATGCCAAATCCATATTCGAAAAGAGCAGACTTGCTTTGTTCATCATGAGCATAAAGACTTAATCCAAGAATTTGTACATTTTGATTAGCAAGTCGTTTGGAAACTTCTTCATACATATCCTGATAGATTCTGTATCGATTTTTTTTGATTGCACCATTTGCATGCAATGGAGAAAAAGTGCCAAGAGAATTTTTTGTATCAAAAGCTCCTGACCATGGAGAAAACCAACACAAAAATCCTGCCAGTTTTCCCTGATTCAAGGCTGCCACTCCCAATCCGTTTTTTGCAAAATAATTCAAATCCCAAAGTTTGATATCTTCTGGAAGAGCAGGAACAAAAACTCTTTCCTCAAGATAATTTTCCCATGCAATTCTTTTCGCTTCCTCCAAATGTTCTTTTCCAAATGTCACAAATTTCATTTTTTCTCCATTTTGATACTCAAAGCTTGATTTTTCTGAAATCTCTGTTCCTATTAGGCAATCGTTAAAATTCAGATTACATCCTTCATAAAATCAGGGACAGACCTTGTTTTACAGCAAGAAGCACATTAAAATCGGGGACAGACCTTGATAAAATCAAATGCGTTTTATCAAGAACATTTCCATTGGCTGTTCATAATCAGGGATATCAATAACAAATCCTCCGCAATCCTTAAAACCAAGTTTTCTATAGAAATGCTGAGCGTCTTCATCAACTTGAGTAGATGTCAGCAACATACCATACCCTTGAGACTTCATATCTTTCTCCCAATGTTCCATAAGTTTTTTGCCGTAACCTTTACCTTGATAATTCCAATCAATAAAAAGCATTGTGCAAAACGGAGTATTATCCCAAAAAAGATTATATCGTAAAAGTCCAATCGGTTTATCGTCTTCTAATAAAATATACCCCCTCTTATCACGAACTTTATTCATAAATTCATTTTCAGGTAAATGCTTATCCAAACTGTACCAAAAATTCTTATCTTCCATTTGCATATATCTAATTTCAATCATCGCTGCGTTCTCCTTGATTACGTCTAGAAAATTGAGGTCTGTCCCCTTTTTGAATCCCCCCTTTGATAACTTAGGTGTATCCTTGAGTTTTGCTGAATATCTGCATACAACTTTTTTTATAAGTCAACTTGGGCATACGTTTAGGACAGTTCTATGGTTAAAACTGAGGTCTGTCCCCTTTTGAATTATAGCTAACGACCGTTTTTTTATGTCAAGTGATTAATCAAATGGCTGAAGTTGCGCCTTTTGAATAAACTTGGAGTTTCCTGCGAAACTCTTTATTTGACTGTCCGCTTGGTGCGGACAAATCATAAACTTTCGAAAGTTGATAAAAGAAAGGACAGACCTTGTGGACGCACCTCATTTTTCACAAATATTTAATTACTCTGCAATATTTAAAGCTTTTTTCAAAAAATTTACAATCTGCTTTTTGTATTGTTTTGCGAATATATTTTCTTTTGAATTGGTATCTTTTTCATCTACAAAATATTTTCCTGTTTCACGATTTATTGATAATGAATTCAGCGGCCATCCTGGAAAGTATTTTGGTGCTGCCTTGTCAATCATATCAAATCCAGTTTTTCTGGCATTTTCCTTATCCATAAATGAATAAATTTTTCCATGATTATAAACTGCAATTCCATCTAAATAAAACGCAGAAACCCTGCCACCAAGTTCTTTTATCAGTTTGGAATAATATTCAATCATTTGTTCATCTGATAATCTCTGCATTTTCATTGGCGTTCGAACATTCAAACCAGGCTGACGGACATCATTCAGCGAGAGTTCCTCAAAATACAATCCTGAATCATTGCAGATAACAGTATCAAAATACTGACCATAAAACTTGGCTTTTAAAATTGCATTTTCCTCAGGCGTTTTTCCATTTTCTTCTGGTTCTGAAGCAATATCAATATCTTTCAATGTAATAAATTCAATTTCACAATCTTTCAAAAGATTTGAAAAATTGTTCACCTTTGAAGGATTCGTTGTTCCCAATAAAACTTTCATAATTGGCTCCCTAGCAAAACGCAGATTTTTTTATTTTGTGTGACTTGTTACTTTGCTGACTGACTGCACTTCATGTAAACAGTCTCCAATACAGCCAAGAAGTTTTCCAATACTGTGATATTTTCCCGAATATATTATAGGATTCAGTTTCGTTAAATCGACATCAAAAGTATCTTTACACTCTATTTCTTCGTCAATCTGAATATTCATAATATTACAGAAAAAAGTTGTAGAATCTCCAATTTTTACAGTCTGTTTTACTTTGCATTCATACACCCATGGGCTATCATCAAGCACTGGAATATCTAAAATTTTTCCTCTTGACACAGCATATTTCATATCTGTTTTTGCACCATCTTTTGCTTTGCGAGTACCAAAATAATCCATAAGCGGAAGCATTTGACGATTAACAAGGTTCACGCTCAATAGACCTGTTCTCAAAACATTCATTTTCGTCGTTTTTGTTCCAGACATACTGATTACCAGCAAATATTTGTCGCCTTCTTCATGAGTTACGCTCACCCAAGTTATAGGTGCAAAATTGTCTGTTCCGTCTTCATTAACAGTTCCAATAATAAATGCTGGTTGAACGACCATTGAATATACAGGCTTGACTGACTTTCTTTTCATTTTCTTTCCTCTAATCTTTCAAAAAAAATTGGAACAACATATACTCTCTGACACAAAGAGTTTCAAACAGAAAAAAAAGGATTCAGGTTATTCAATAAATCCTCAGAACAATCACCAATGCATCAACATCCCACATTTTGATACAAGCCAATTCATCATTCATTCTGATTATAATTTATGCTTAGTCATTATTTTTATCAATACTTTCCGACGATTGGCATAATCTTTTTTCGACGATTTGCGCAATATTTTCTGATAGTTGGCGACAAACTGCATTTACTTTTTCTACCACGCCATTTTTGTCAGCCAAAGGTTTACTTTTTCTTCACGATTTTGAACTGTTTCAGAAGAATCATCTGGCAAAATCAATTCATCTTGAATTTTTCCGTCAAGCAGATACAAAATTCTGCTGCATTGGCTTGCCATTCTGCTGTCATGCGTTACCATCAAAATCGTTGTTCCCTCATGATTTAGCATTTTGAGTGAATCCATCACTTCTTCTGACGCACTTTTGTTTAATGCTCCCGTAGGTTCATCAGCAAAAATAATTTCGGGATGATTTATCATACTCCTGCAAATGCACGCTCTTTGCAACTGTCCGCCTGAAACTTCAGTAATCCTTCTTTTTTCCAGATTTTCAATCGAAAACTTTTTCATCAGATTTTTGGCTTCTTTTTCAAGTTCAGATTTTTCTTTTCTACTTTTTTTATCTTTTTTCCTCAGACTGTTTGCATGTATCGCTGGTAGCAAAATATTATCAATCAGATTCAGATTTTCCATCATATTCATCTGCTGAAAAACAAAACCAATCCTGTTAAGTCTGATTTTTGCTTTTTCATTTTCTGAAAGTGTTGTAATTTCCTGACCTGTCAGCCAAACTTTTCCACCGCTTGGTTTATCCATTCCAGAAAGATTATACAACAGCGTAGATTTTCCCGAACCCGAAGGTCCCATAACAGCAACCATTTCACCTTTTGAAATGCAAAAAGATATATTATGCAAAATATCATCTTTACATAATTTTTCAACAACTAAAATTTTATCCATATAATACCTTTTTTCTTTTTTGAAAATTAGTAATAGGATGGGTGGCTTTTTGCTACGCAAAAAACAGGCTATTCGCCCTTCGCTACCGCTCATCCGCTTCCCTCGCTTCGCTCAGTCCAGTGGACTGCTTCGCAGGGGCTACTATCCTTGCCACGGTTTAAACAAATAACTCATTCCCTGCTCAAACAACATTCATACGCTTTTATTTTTTTTACATCCATACTCCCAGCCATTATTCCTGCAACCGAAACCAGCATAATAATCATCAAAATTACAAATAACTGCTCCCATCGAATCACAAAATCAAAACCAAAAGCTCCAAACGATTTCAGAATCTGTCCGCAAATAAATTCACCAAGAACATTTCCAGCAAGAATTCCAGCCGCCAGTCCAATTATCACACGGAAAAAACAATCCGTAAAATATTTTCTGCTGATAAATCCATCGTTAAATCCCAAAGCTTTTTGCAAAGAAATACTGAATCTCTTTTTTTCAATCATCAGGCGCATAAAAAGAATTACCACAATAAAAATAATCAATAAAGCAATTCCCACTGCAACAAATCTTACATTCTTTATCTGATTAATAGTTGGTCCGTAAGTTCCCTGTACATAATCTGCAATATCAACAATATCCACACCAAATCGTGCATATTTATCCATCCATTTTGCAGTCTGAACATTTTCCTTCAAAGTCATATAAAGAATACTCCACATCACCTTCTTTTCCGCATTCCCCTCAAAAGAAAGATTGCTGATTTTTGCAGTTTTTCCGCCGTTTGTAATATCAGAATAAATTCCGCACACCACAAACGGTTTTGCACTTCCATCATCAAAAAGATTTATTACATCGCCAGATTTAATTCCCAAATCCTGCGCCTGCAGCCACGAAAGAGCAATCTCGCCATCTTTTTCAGGCTGTTTTCCTTCAGCATAATTCACTGGAAAAACCGAATGATTACCTGATTCAACAATCAAATTTACTTTTTTTCCATCAGATAAAACAGCAGGACACGAAACAGTTCTAAATGCCGCAAATTTTTCGACATCAGAATCGCTATTCAACTCTTTCACAAGATTGTCAGTAATTTTCAAAATATTTTCAGATTGTCGCACATCCATCCTGATGGCGGCATTTCCAATTCCCATATAAGTTACGAACTTGGGAGATGAAAAAGTACTGAATAAATTCTGCGGAATCAAAGTCAAAAACATACACACTGATGCCACCGCTCCGATTATCAGATATTGATTTTTTTCCTTTTTTACTCCCTGCGTCTTCACCGAAAACAACGCTTCCAAAGCAGGAATTTTTTCCATTTTCATAAAAACACGCCTTATAAAAAGTAAAATAACAATCTGCACCAAAACGCACGCCATTATCGTAATCACGATAGAAAAAAAGTTTTTGTCAGAAACACCATATAATTCACGCAATTTTCTAGAAAGAACATTATTCAAAAATCCGGCACCCGACAAACCAATCAAAGAACCTGCCAGAGAAAATATAAAATATTTTGAAAGATAAAGCTTGCGGATTTGTCTGTTTTCAATCCCCAATGCTTTTAACATTCCAGCTTCTTTTTTATCCTTTTCAACTTCTACCGACGTGATAAAGTTGATGCAAAGAAGCGAAATCAGAAGGATTGCAATTCCCACAATCAAAATCACCAGAATCATAATTCCGTCTGACAGAGCATTCATCATCCGAATCAAAGGTTTTGTGACTGCAGGACCGTTCGAATAAAGCTGTGCATTTTTATAATCAGCCGCAAGCAAATCAGTGTCAGCATTTTGACTCAAAAGAAACTCAATCAAATATTCTTCAGATCCTTTTTCCTTCAAAAGTTGATAATCTTCTTTGCAGACAAGAAAACGTTTGGAGGATGCCATCATAGAATTCATCTGGGAATCTCTGATAAAACCAGCGATAACCAGGGACAGACCTTCAATATGCATTTTATCTCCGATATTTAAATCATACATCGAACGATAACAGACAGGCACATAAACTTTGCCCTTATCAACAACAGGAAAATCATTGTTCAAATCCAAAAGAAAATCAAACTTTTCAGATTGCACACACAATCCATTATCCTGAGTACTACCTGCAAGACTAGATTTTCCAAGAATAATCGAACCGTTTTCCAGATTCAAAAAATTGCAAACCTGCCATTCTAGAACTTCAGAATGTTCATCCGCAAACTCAGCGATTTTTTCTTTTTGAATTTCGCCTGCATGCATCTGAAGATAATCAGGAGTCAAAGCACGCTCCATCAAACCGTTCACAGAATCAAGCAGACCGCAAAATAAAACAACCGCCAGTGAAATAAAAAGCGAAGATACCGCCATAAAAATGACAGTCGCCAGCGACAAAATTTTATGACGTTTGATGTCATTCCACAAAAGATTTTCAATCACGCAAATCTTCCTCCTGAATATTGAATAAAAAAATAAATCGACAAGCTGTCGGTAAAAAAGTTAAAAAAAAATATTTTCTTCTATAATATTAATAAACAAATATACGCATAAAGCTCAAAATCACCTGTAGAACAAAGGAAGCATAGATTCAAGCATACTGCCTTTTTTCATATGGAGCATAGTTTCTGCATTGCAAATAAAACCTTCGACCATTCTCTTTTTTTCATCTTTCGAAAAAGCCATAGAATCATCAAAAAAAGTGTTCGCATACAAAAGAAGCATCTGAATCGTTTCCTCTGGATAATCCGTGGACATCAAACCTTCAGAAATTCCATCCTCAATGATTTTTACAAACAATGGAACCAGATTACTCAACATCTTCTCCTGCATTTTTGAATGCATCAAGGCATTCTGCGGTTTGTGAACCTGTTCCAAAATCATACTGCCAGTTTTAGAATCCACATTCACGGCAAGAACAGTTTTCGTAAGCCTTTCCAAAACTGGAACAGAATCATTCAAAGCAATTTTCTGCGCTTTAGAAACAGTTTCCGTCAAAAGCCTGTCAATCATCGCATCAAGAATATCTTCTTTGCTTTTAAAATGATAATAAAGAGTACCTCGAGCAATACCAATTTCAGCCAAAATATCATTTGTACTCGTATTGTCATAACCATTAGCACAGAATAACTTTTCCGCCACATCAAGAATTTCATTTTTCCGCACGAGAGCATCTTTTACAATTCTCATAACTCACCACTAACCGACAGATTGTCTATAAATATGATAACTGAATTCGAGGGGTTTGTAAAGGAAAGAGAGCATTTAGGAGATTATTTTATCTTCTCAAACAAAATCTCAATTTCCTTCCAGTCTCTGCATCTTTCAAATCTGTTGTTTGGAAGGTCTGCATTTTTATTCCATGGACGATTAAACACAGCCACCTTGCAATGATTAAACTTTGCAACATGTTCAAAGGCCGATGGGGAATCTTCCACCGCAAAATCAAAATCCATTTTATAAAGCTCCGCCAAAGTCATGCTGTATGAACATTCCTGTTTAAGAATTTCTCTGCCGTATTTATCAACACAATACAATGGAACTTTTTCCAGTTGATGCAAATCAAGCCATTTTCTTGACGGCTCAAATGAATCAAAAGGTCTTCCTGTAATAATAAAAACTTCGTGATCTTCATCAATCCATTTATTGATTGTCGCAGAAGCACCAGGAGTTTCTTCATAAGCAAGCAGATTTTCTGGAAGATGACCTGCCGCCATCAATTTATCATACTGTTCATCATTCAGATTAAAAGACTTCTGAAGATTAAAAAAATGCACCTGTTCATAAGGCACCACAATGCCAAACAAATCCTTTGCAAGCACAGTAAAATATTTTGCAGTTTCGCATAAAACATCATCAAAATCAATATAAACTTTCAAACTGTGACCTCCAGAAATTTTCCTGATTTTTCCTTATCTTTCTTTATCACAAAAAAAATTGTCAAAAAATCGCTTAAAACAAACCACTTTTCCAGATTATGACTTTTCATTGATTATATCACAGTTTTCAATGCATATTCAAATGGCTGAAATTGAGCTGAAATTGAGCCATTCGAATTAGTCTGATTTTTTTGATTCAAGAGGGGACAGACCTAACATCATCAACTTAAGCCCTAAAACGAAGGTTTTTGATTGCATGCATATTTATTTGTTGTATTAAACTTGCGGCACCGGGATTTAGATTTTCTTATGGGTAATGTATATTTTGCAATTTCCGCCTGTAATTTTTCAAACATTTTTTCTCGTATTTTATTGTCATCTTCCAGCAACAGCTAGATTAATTTTTCCTTGAATATGCCTATAGACATATTCTGATTTATTCGTCGTGGATATTTATATTTTTTTTCATTCTTCTTTATCTGTTCTTCTGCTGAATGTCTGACATCTTCCATCATATTATATACAAAAATCTGAGCAAGAAAATCTTGCTTTACATATACCTGCAAGATTCATAGGTTTATACATTCCCATCATCTTTTTTGCATCAAAGTTCTGTTTTTCTGTGAGCAACGCCTACGTTATTTCTGCCATCTTTCTTGCAGCAGCTCAAAATCACTTGCAAGAAAATCTTGATTTTTTTACGGAATTATCTGCATGAAAAACTTCCAAAAGTCCGCCTCATCGAACCAGAAGGTACATTTTTATTGTGGCTTGATTTTTCAGCATACGATTATAGTGATAAAGAATTAGATGAAATCATAGTTCACAAAGCAAAAGTCTGGCTTGACCGCGGCACAATGTTTGGCAACGAAGGAAACAATTTTCAGCGCATAAACATCGCAACACCGCGTCCACTTTTACAGGAGACACTCGAAAGAATACAAAAAGCACTCGAATAATCTGGAGTCAAAATCTTACTCCACTTCCACCTTCTCGATGTGTGCACCAAGTTCCTGAAGCCGCCCAACCAAATCCTCATATCCTCTTTCAATCTGATAAACATTGCTGATGCGGCTTTTTCCGTGTGCGCACATTGCGGCAATCACCATAGCCATACCGGCACGAATATCTGGAGACACAAGATGATCAGCATGAAGCATGCTCGGTCCGCACACAACAGCGCGATGAGGATCACAAAGCGTAATTTTCGCACCCATCGAAATCAGTTTATCCACAAAAAACATCCTGCTTTCGAACATTTTTTCAAAAATCAAAACAGTTCCTTCCACCTGAGTCGCAACCACAGTCATAATAGAAGTTAAATCAGCTGGAAAACCAGGCCAAGGCATATCATCAATCTTTGGAATAGCATTCCCCAAATCATTATTCACTTTCAAATCCTGAGTATTCGGAACAGTAATCGCATCCCCATCAATGCGCCATGAAATTCCAAGCTTCGAAAAACTATATTTCAAAGGACGCAACTCTTCAGGACGAATTCCTTTAATCGTAATCTTTCCGTGAGTCGCAGCCGCCATCCCGATGTACGAACCAATCTCAATATAGTCAGGACCAATAGTAAATTCCGCGCCATGAAGTTTTTTCACACCATCAATAATCAGTTTATTACTTCCAATACCCGAAATCTTTGCGCCCATCTGAATCAAAAGACGACACAAATCCTGAACATGCGGTTCACTCGCCGCATTCTGAATAATCGTCTGGCCTTCAGCCACACTTGCCGCCATCACAGCATTTTCAGTCGCCGTAACCGAAGCTTCATCCAAAAAAATATCCGCACCGACAAGTTTATTAGCATTAAAAGAAAAATGACCATTCACATTGATATTTGCACCAAGTTGTTCAAGTGCAAGAAAATGAGTATCCACACGACGACGGCCAATAACATCACCACCAGGCGGCATCATCTCACATTTTCCAGTCCTGCCCAAAAGAGGTCCTGCAAAAACAATAGAACCACGCACTTTTTTAGTCATTTCTTTTGGAAGCATCACATTTTTAATATTTTCACACTGAATTTTCCAATTATTCTTACTGATTTTTTCAACCTTTGCTCCAAGCGATTTCAAAATTTCTAGCATAACATTCGTATCTTGAATTTCTGGAATATTATGCAAAATCACAGGTTCAGAAGTCAAAAGAGTAGCAGCAAGACAAGGCAAAGCCGCATTTTTATTTCCACTTGCAGTAACCGTCCCCTGAATAGGATATCCGCCCTCAATTACATACTCGTACATATTTACCTCAAAAAAGATTTAGGTTCACTTTCAATTTTAAATTTTAAAAATTCGGGTGGCTTTTTGCTTCGCAAAAAACAGGCTATCCGGAGTTCCGCCGACTAATCGCGACCAACCCAAATTTTTACGAGTTTTAGCGTCAGCGTTAAAAAACTCGCAGCATGTGCTGACAAAACAATCATTGGTGTCATAACATTCAGCACATGCCTCCTTGCCACGGTTTAAACTCGCGACCAACCCAAATTTTTACGAGTTTTAGCGTCAGCGTTAAAAAACTCGCAGCATGTGCTAACAAAACAAACACTGGTGTCATAACATTCAGCACGAGCCAAAAATTCGCCTAACTCTTACTCATTTTTTTGTATCAATAGATTAATAATTACATCGGCAGATTTTGCCATTTGGTTAAGTGATGCCCATTCATTTTTTGAATGAAATTCGTGACCACCAGTAAAAATGTTTGGAGTCGGAATCCCCATTTGCGTGAGTCTGGAACCATCCGTTCCACCGCGAATCGGCTTCTTTATAATCTTCACGCCAGACTCTTCATAAGCTTTTTCTAAACGCTTCAAAATTTCAGGATTTTCAAGCATTTTTTCTTTCATATTCAAATACTGCTCATTAAACTTCACATCCGCTTGTCCGCCGAGTTCTTCTGTCACATGATTTACTGCATTCAAAATAATTTTTTTCTCTTCTTCAATTTCCTTCATATCAAAAGAACGCAAAAGCAAATTCACGCAGGCACTTTCAATTGTTCCAGAAATATCCATTGGAGAGATAAAACCCTCATACCCCTGAGTAGTTTCTGGAAGCATATTTTCCGGCAGCAGAGAAACAAATTTTGAAGCAAGCCTGACAGCATTTATCATTCCGCCTTCTTTTGCATAACCAGTATGACACGCTTTCCCCGTAAACTTAACACAACAACTGAATGCATTAAAACATTCAGATTCAAGCTCCCCTTCATCACCGCCATCAACAGTAACAGCCATTTTTGACTTTATAATGTTCAAAGGAACTTTATCCATGCCATGTCCAGTTTCCTCATCAGGAGAAAACACAATTTCAATCGGGCCATGCGGAAAATCTTCATAATGATTCATCAGAAATTCCACAGCCGTCATGATTGCACTCACACCAGCTTTATCATCAGCTCCCAAAAGTGTTGTACCATCAGTTTTTATAATTGTGTCATCCTCGTGAGTCAACGAATTTTCAGCATTTTGCACAGAAATTACAGGTTTTACATCCTTTCCAGAAACTTCATCAGATGTATCAATATGCGCCATCAACAAAATAGAAGGATATTTTGCACGCTCATCTGGATCAACGATATTTGAGTCAATTTTTGCAACAACGTAACAAAAATCAGTCAAATAAACATTTCTTGTCCCAAGATTCCGAAGCTCTTTTACAAGAATTTTTGCCAAATCCCACTGCTGATCAGTCGAAGGCATTTTTCCATCATCAGCATTTTTTTCATCACTTTCTGACCAAACTTTCACATAACGAATAAACCTGTTCAAAAGTTTATTCATTTCCTGTTCATTTCCGTAAATATAATTCATTTTTCCAGATTCTCCACTGTTTTTTCAAGCATGGCACTAATAATCAAATCATCCTGATACCAGTCGATCAAAAGCGAAAAAACTTCTTCTTTGTAACCTTCACAGGAAGCCTTTATGCGCCAGACAGTTCCTGATTTTATCATTTTTGAATCAACTTCTTCTATATTCGTCCAGTTATTTTTGTACAAAATCATAAAATCACAGTTTTCTGAAATATCATCGCCACTTTGCGCATCGTATGCATAAGTTTTGATTTTCAATTCACGCGTCATATTTTTCAAAAAATCGCAAGTAATAAGACAATTCTCATCGGACACTTCAAAACTTTTCCACCAAACATAAGGTCCAACTACAACTTTCACACGATATTTTCCATGCTTCAAAAAAAGCGTTTTCATAGAATAAATTTTGTTTTTAGAAGCAGGACGTTCAGCCATCACTTTTCTAGAAAAATCAAAAGAAAGAATTTTTTCCCAAAAACGTGACCCTTTCACATACAACGTTCTTTCACTTCCAGAAACTTCAGGAATATTATCATTGTCATTTTCAAAGAAAAAAGCTTTCACAGGTAAATCCATCTGAGCGGAAAGTGAATGTGGCATTTCCATTTCAATCTGCACAGGCGAATACCACTTTTTCAAAACAGTTCTGTGGAAAAATCCTGCTTTCCATGCACAAAATACTGCCAGAATACAAGCTGCTCCGGCAAAAACAATTTTTATAACGCGCCTTTTGATTTTGTCTTTTTGTTCAATCTGCGGAAAATCATAAGTTTTTGGAGTAATCACAGATTTTGCAACCTGCACTCTCAGTTCATGCGTATCATAATGTTTCAAATATTTTTTTACGATTTTCAAAACCATATCGATTGAACGAAATCTGTTTTTTGCTTTCGGTTTAATCATTTTGTGGATTAATCTTGCAATCACTGGAGGAATAGTTTTATCAATCTTTCTAGGATGAATATATTTTCCCTTTTTGATTGTGTTCAAAGTTTCAATCGAAAAACTCTGCGGATAAGGTTTTGCACCTGTAATCATTTCGTAAAGCATAATTCCAAGCGCATAAATGTCAGCACGGTTATCAACAGAAGCAGAATCTTCAAACTGTTCAGGCGGCATGTACGCTGGAGTTCCAAGAGCCACTCCCGACTGAGTCACATTATCACCTTCATTTGCATCGCTGGCAATCCCAAAATCCGCAAGCTTGATTTCGCCGCGTTTTGAAATCAAAATATTTCCAGGCTTAATATCTCTGTGAACAATTTCTTTTGAATGTGCATATTTCAAAGCATAACAAGCGTCCTGCATTATGAGCATTGCAACAGGACAAGGAAGTGCAGTTTGCTTTTTTATCAGATTATCGAGTGCAAAACCATCCACAAATTCTTCGACCATATAACGAAAACCTGCTTCAGTAAAATAGTCAAACAGATGGACAATATAAGGACTTTGCAAATCCAAAAGAATTTGAGCTTCTTTTTTAAATCGTTCAGCATTGTTCGATTTTCCACGTGCTGTCATTTTTTTTATAACAACAAGACGTTTCAGCGAAGGATGCATCGCTTTATAAACAACACCCATTCCACCTTTTGCGACAATACCCAAAACTTTGTATTTTCCAATCATCTGCGGAAATTCATCACTCATTGCAAAATCCTCTTTTTTATAATTTTCATATATCGTAAAAATTCAGTTTCAGTGACAATTTTAAAACACACTTACAATATCATTCTCTGGCGAAAACTTTTTCCAGAACTTCACGACAGCGACATTCTGTTTTTTCACATTATGAATCTGAATAAACTTTCCGCCCTGCCTCAATTCAAAATTATCTTTCACAGGTCTATGCCCGGCAAGATAAACGTAATTGTTTTCATCTTGATTTACGTTTTCATTTTCAAATTCTGTCTGAATTTCGTCTTTATTTTCAATCTCAGTTTCTTTTTCAGCATCACAGACAAGATTTTTTATAATCTGCCCGACACTTCCTTCTTCAGCTTCGCCATTTGCAGTCCATGTAAAACCATAAATTATTTCTGCATTATTTCGGGCATTTATAATTTCTTTTCGAGAAAAAGCTGTTTTTGGTTCAGCATGCGAAACAACTGCATTTTTTGAAACAAAAACAAGCGGCAATTCTTTTTCAAAACAATGAATCAAAAACAAAATGTCATCGCCGTAATAATTTTGCACAAAAAGACGGCACATTTCGCCTTCATCCACAAATTTTTTAAACCCAAAATCACCGTTTCCAGTTTTATTCAAAATATTTTCATGATTTCCTTTTAAAATATGAATATTTTTTGGAAAACTTGCTTTCAGTCTGCACAGACTAAATAGAACAGAAAGACCTTCTCCCATTTCAATGCACATTTTTTCGCCAGAATAATTTTTCTGTTCAAATTCATCTTCAATCTGATACCATCTGTTCCTGTTATTTTCAGAATGTAAAATATCGCCCACAAAAACAAGACGAATCAAATCATTCTGCAGCATTTCAAAAACAGAATTTCCACATTTTACACAATCCGTTCTGCTCTTGCCGCAAAACAAAAAATCCAATTCATTTTCGTCCACAAATTTTTTTACATCAGCCGATAAAATATCCAGCAAAAAATCTGGACGTGCATGCAAATCAGGAACCACTAGCGTCAATTTATCTTCATTTTGAAAATCAATCAGACTTCCGCATTTTCCTTTATCATTTTTTGGACGAAAAAATTCACTTTCATTTTCCAAGACTTCCGTTACTTCATTCAACACTTCAAAAAAATCAGCATAATCAGGAAGTTTTTTTTGATTGAGGATATTTCTTATTTCTTTAAAGTCTACACAAGTCATCACAATCAGAATAATTTAATACATTACAAGAGTCATATTTCCGATAGTGATTTTGTCATCCTTATTGAGCTTGACATACTTTCCTGCTGGAATTCTCACACCGTTTACAAAAGTTCCATTTGTACTATCTTCATCTTTGATAAAATATGCATCCTTGATTTTTTGGATAAGCGCATGATGACGGCTTGCAAGTTTATTATCGATGATAACTTCATTATCAGAATCGCGACCAATCCTGATTTTTGCCACAAGTTCCACCTTTTTTTTGTTGAAAACCAAATACGAAGCAGGTTTATTTTTACCTACATTTTCAAGATGTTGTCCCACAGGACTGTTTTTTACAATTGTTTCGTTTGCCATAAAATCAATTATACATCACAAAATCATTTTTTCAAGCAGAGTTTTTTAAATGTCAAAAACACAGTTTACAAAATTAATCTTTGCTTTCACCAAAACTTCGCAAAAGTTTAACAAACGGTGAATTATTATGAATGGCATCTGCAAGCATTCCCAGCACTTTACGCACTTCTTTTTTTGTATCTCTGTCAAACGAGGCATATTTTCCAATCATTTTTGCATTAGCGACAATCGAATTTTCCATCAATTCTTGATTTGACTTCGCCTCACTTGCTTCAATCACGCTAAAAATTGCCTTTACAAAATGTTCAATCTGATTTTTCGAAAGACTTTCTGCCCATTCATTAAATGCTTTATAAAAAAACTTACTCTTGGAATTAAAATCTTCGGCAAGATCAAAACCATTTGCACAAACCTGCCACGTAAGCGCATCATGCTCCATAACAGCAACTCCGTCACTTTTTACAATTTCAAAACCAGACGGATGATAAAAAATCATGCCCACAATCGACAATTCAGGATAAACGCTCACAAGTTTTTCTTTTATATTGTTAAATTCAGTTGATTCATAGAATTGTTTTTCAAAACCCGGCCCATCAAAATTGTAAACAATTTCTATTCGCTTTTGAACATTTTTTTCTGCAGAACTGGAAGCAGCCACAGCAAGATGACCACCTTTTGAGTGTCCGATTACAACAATTTTATTTTTACATTCTTTTGCAACTTTACAAAGATAATTTTCAGCCTCAGTCACCGAAGGAATTTTTTCCTGCCATGCAATATTAAAATCTTCTTTCCATCCCACAATTGAATCATCAGTTCCACGGAAAGAAACAACACATTTTTTATCAGCAATAAATGTAAATGCAGCAAACTGTTCCGAAATTTCTTCATTAAAAACATTTTTATAACCACAAACCTGCACAGAACCAAAACGTACGGAATCTCCAGCTTTAAACAGCAAATCTGTAGTGTCCTTATTTATCAGATAGCCAATTTTTTTTCTTCTTTCCAAATCATCAGTATTTTTCATGCGATTTGCAAGTTCTTTCAAAGTGATTTTTTCATCAAAACTTTCAGAAACAAAGCCATCCACAAGACAATAAGAAATCTGAGCGAGCAAAAGTGCATCTATTTTTCCAAAAGGAACTTTATCAAAATCCAAATCTCCGCGCCAGACAACATAATCAAATAAATTTGCCATAACATCCTCTTAACAAAAAAAATTGCCACCAGATTAAATATAATCATGATGGCAACAAAAAACAATAAATTTTTTTTGGAGGTTTATATGAGATGAATTCTATGTTTATACTTTAAATTTATTTACATCCTCACCAATTCTTGAAATGGAATCAGTCAAAGAAGTAGAAATATCCTTCAATTTTGTAGTTGTTGAATTCACATAGTTTGTACCGCTGGTGATTTCAGAAACTGCAGTTGCAACTTGACCCATAGAATTTTGGAGCGCCTGAATATCTGTCATAATAGCTTGTCCACCTTCTGTCATTTCCTGAGCCGCACCGCGAACTTCACTTGTACTGTTATTCATAAGCTGCAAAGCTTCCAAAATCTGCTGAGAACCAGACTGTTGTTCTTCCATAGCTGAACGAATCTGGAGAACCAAATCACCAGTCATAGAAATGCGTCCAGAAACAGACTGGAATGATTTTTCAGAAACAGAAGATGCTTCAACAACACGTGCAATTCCGTCCTGAATATTGTTCAGTTCTATGCCAATTTTACTTGACTGTTCAGCTGATGTTTCAGCCAATTTCCTAATCTCGTCAGCGACAACTGAGAAACCTTTACCAGCGTCCCCGGCGTGAGCTGCTTCAATTGCAGCATTCATAGCAAGCAGGTTTGTCTGTTCTGCAATACTCTGAATAATCTGGTTTGCATCGACCATAGAAGAAGACTGGTCTGCAATTCTCTGAACAAGACTGTTTACAGCAGAATTCTGTTCAATTCCAGTGTTTACATCAGATTCAAGAATTCTAAATTCTTCAGCCATTTTCAAAACTGATTTATCAACAGAATTAATATTTCCAAGCATCTGTTCAACGGCGGCAGAAGCTTCTACAACACTTGAAGCCTGATTTTGAATCATCTTATCCAAAGATTCAATATTCTTTGAAATCTCAGTTACAGCCGATGCAGAATTTTCTACACTCTGCGACTGATTTTGAACCTGACCATTTACAACATTAATACTCTGCGACATCTGATTGATTGTTGCCGTTGTTGTAGAAATTTCATCTGAAAGAAGAATTCCAGCTTTTTCCAAATCATCTTCGGAACTTTTTACCGTTGTCATAATAGAACGGAATTTTGCAATAAAACGGTTTACAGATTTTACAAGTGCATCAATTTCATCATCTTTTTTAGTTTCAAGTTGCACAGTTAAATCAGCATCACCAGTTGAAAGTTCATCAATCAACTCGTTAACTTTATTGATACGTTTAACGATAAGCCTAATCATCAGAATGAAAGAAATAAGAATAACAGCTTCGATATAAAGTGCAAATGCAATCATAATATTCTGTGAAGTTGTCATAGACTGCAAAATTTCTTTTTCTGTCAAAAGGAAAACAATTGTCCAGTCAAGACCATTCACAGGAGAAGCAAAAAGATGCGATTTTTTTCCATTAACAACAACATTATCCTGCAGTGGATTTTTGATATTCACAAAAGGTGCAAGTTCTGGAAAATCTTTTACAGTATTCATTACATAATCATTATCTGGATGTGCAATGATTTTACCCTCTTTATCAAGAAGGAAAGCATAACCTGTTTCACCAACTGTAAAACTTGCAATTTTATCGCTGAGAGTTTTGAATCCGAGCATTCCTACATAAAAACCAAAAATATTTCCATCTGCATCTTTAGCAGCTCTTGCAATAGGAATTACATATTGATTGGAAGTTTTTGAAAGAACCATTTCACCAACAAAAACATCTTTTTTGGCAAGCATCATTGCTTTGTAATAATCACGCTCCAAAATGCCGCCCTTTGAACCTACAAGTCCAGTATCGCGGTAAGTAGTTCCGTCTTCTCCACAGAAAAACATATAATCATAAGCAGGATTTCTAAGCTGCTGATTATTATGAAGCCATTCAATTACAGCCTCTTCATCACCAGTTTTATTCACTTCTGCTTCTGTATAAACACGCAAATCATTTTTATAAATTTCAATCCAGTTTGATATTTCATCAGCACGACCTGCAGAAATATTCTGTACCATACTATAAGTAGTAGAAAAATTCAAATTTTTAACATTTCGAACGATAACTCGAATCATCCATGCAAAAATAACAAAAACAATAAGAAAAATAATCAAACTCAGTTTTGCACTTAATTTCTTTGTAAATTTAATTTTTTCAGCCATAAAACACCTTTTTGCAAACGTTAGGTGACTTTAAAATATAGGAAAAATCACCTAAAAAAATTATAAAACATTTTTATATTTTGTCTACTTTTTTTATCACTTTATCACTTTATCACTTTTTTATTATTTTAACAAAGCTGCAATTTCAGGACGTTTCCATCTTGTTGCAATCACGTAAGCTGTATCACCAGAAACATTTTTTACACCAGTATCAAGAGCAAATGAAAGCAATTTGCTGACAACTTCTTTCGAAGAAATTCTTGCTGCATAATGCAAAATTGTATTTCCCTGAATGTCAGTTTTATTTCCAGCATATTTCACAATATTGTTGATAATGCTCATATTTTCTTTTTCCAAAGCGATTGTCACACCGTTTCTACCTTTTTTATCAATCATCTGGAATGGATTTGCACCATTTTCAAGCAGAACAAGAATCGAATTCATATCTTCTTTTTCAATAGAATAATTCAATGGTGTGTAACCGTCGGCATTTCGAGTATCAATAGGATAACCGTTTTCAATAAGGAACAACAGCACTTCTTTTGGTGTATTTGAACCAGCTACAATATGAACAGGCGTATTTCCGTCCGTGTCTGTTATGTTTACATTATCACCCAAAACTTCTTTGATAACATCAAGACTTCTTGGTAATACAATTGAAAATGGGGTACGACCTTTTTTATCACGAGCAAGAGGATTTCCGCCTGCTTCTCTGATGATTTTAATAATTTCTTTATCGCCCATAAATGCAGCTTCATGATATGCATTCTGACCGTTTATTTCCTGAACATTTGGATTTGCCCCGAACTTCAATAGCATTTTTACATTATCTTTGTTGCCGCCGCGAATTGCATCCATCAAAACAGTAACACCATTTTCATCACTGCAGTTTGGATCAGCACCGTAACTCAAAAGTTTTTTTGCCATGCTGTATTTACTTGAAATAACAGCTTCAGCAAGTGGAGATTTTCCTGAACGATTCTGAACATTTACGCTAAGTCCTGCCTGAATCAAAGCATCAACAGAACGTGGAGCATCCCATCTTACAGCCATGTGCATTGCAGTGCTTCCAAGATTATCTCTTGCATAAATATCTGCACCGCCATCAATCAAAAGTTTAATAATTGCAGCGTTGTTTGTTTTTGCAGCACTGAAAAGACAAGTCTCGCCATTTGCATTCTTTGCATTTATATCAGCACCTTTTGTAAGCAAACTTGAAATTGCATCACCATATTGCCATTCAGCTGCATAATGAAGAACGGAATTACCGCTGCCATCACGTGCTGAAATTGTATTCGATGTGATAAGCCAATCCTGAACAGAACCGCCGTATTTTAATGCAAGTCTCAAAGGAGAATTATTGTTTGTATTTGTAGAAAAAATATCAGCATTTTTCAAAAGAAGACTTTCACCTACTTTCTGACGGTTTTTTAAAACTGTCAGAAATAACGGCGAATTTCCATCTTTATTTCTGATATTAACATCTTCAGTCAGATTAATAATATATTGAATTTTTGCAAGCGGAACATCGTTTATCAAAGCAATGTGAAGCGGCGTGTTTCCGTCAGTATCCTGTGAAGTGCTGTTTTCGCGTTTCAAGATGGCTTCAAGCATATTATCGTCTGCTTCAAGTGCAAGTTTAAGAGGGGAACGACCTTTTGTATCCTGAGTATGGATATTTGCGCCATACATTGTCAGATAATTTGCAAGATTCAGATTTCCTTTTTGAACTGCAATTTCCAGCGGAGTAACACCTTCTTTATTTCTGGCATTTACATCAGCACCACCGTTAATTAATTGAAGAATAACTTCGGAACTTACATTCATCATTGCCGCATTGTGCAAAACTGTGTCACCATACATATCTTTTTCTGTCAAATCGGCAAAAAATTTCTGCATGATTGTGTAGATTTCATTGATTTTGTTCTGCGGCATAATTACCATTACAGGTGTTTTTCCAAGATTATCTTTTGCATTGATATTTGCACCGGCATTCAACAGCAACCTGATTATATCAATATTTCCATAACGAACAGCTTCATGCAAAGGCGTTGCACCTGAACTGTCCTGCACACCAGTATCGGCATTATTTTCCAAAAGATAGCGCGCAATTGAAGTATGTCCCATAATTGCAGCCAGATGAAGAGGAGTTTGTCCATCTTCAAAACGCATATTTACGTTTCGGTTAGCTACAGCATCCTGAAAATAAGAAAAATCAGATTTTACTTCATCTGCACCGCCCATAATCAATTCTGCTGCAATATCAACAGCCATATCTTCATCGATTTTATTAAATGCGATATCAAGCGGTGTTTCATCATTTCTATCTTTTACAGAAATAGGAATTCTTTTTTCGATACACTTCTGAATTGCTTTTAAATTTTTTGTCCTTACAAAATAATGAACGATTGACTGTCCGTTATCATCACGAATTTCTCCGATTGGAACTGAAATGAAAATATCATAATAAACTTCATCAGTTTGAAAGCCCAAGTCAATTGCTGTAAAATCATCATTATTTCGGGAAAACAAAGATTCTGTTGAAATAGTCGATAAAATTCTTGCTGCATCAAAAGAACGACTTTTTATTGCAACATGAAGAGGTGTGTCACCTTTTTTATTTTTTAAAAGCGGATCAGCACCTTTTGCTATAAAGAACGAAATCAAATTTGTGTTGTTTATTTCGGCCGCAAGATGCAAAACTGTATTTCCTTCATCATCAGGTTCATTAATGCGTGGAACGTCAAATTCCATCATCGCAGCATCATATGCCTTTTCTTTTATCATCTGATGAGGAGTTTTCTTTTTTGTTGAAGTACAACTCAAAAAAAAGATTCCAGCGAAAAGCGTAAATAAACAAATTTTTACAATTCTATTTTTCATATCGTTTCCCATTTTCAGTGATTTTTGAATTCATCACAAAAAATTATAAAATCTCTCTATTGATTATCGGAAAAAAACTAAAAAACTTAAAAATACTTTTTTATAAAATGCAATAAGCTGATAATTGAATTGAATAGAACACAGTCACATTTATTTCTGTGTTACTGTTTATTCATGTCCAACATTTTTCTAAAAGCACTGTCGGGTTTGCTTAATTCCTTGGAACCACGCGTGATTTTGCACAAAGACATTCCAAACTTTTTGGCAATTTCCCTTTGCGTTGTACCTTTGTCGATTTCCTTGACCAAAAGCCATCTGTTTGCAATATCCTTGAGTTCAGGTTTTGTGAAAAGGCAGCTGAAAAAATCATAAAGAAAATTTTCATCGCTGGATTGCATAATAAGATGACATAATTCTTTAATCGTATCAGAAACTATATTTTCACAATTTTGATTTTCATTTTTTTCTTCAGTTTTATTTTCCATAACTATTCATTTTACTCTAAAATCTTCTATTTTACAAATGGTTTTTTATTGTGTATCTAATTGGGTATCTAATTGTAAATTGTGTATCTGATTGTGATTGTTTTGAGCTTTTATAATCCAAGTGATTTTTTTTCTTCGTAAAATAAAAAAAGGACTGCCTGATAAATCCAACTTTGAATCTTATTAGGCAATCCCCTTGTTAACCATGATTTTTGAATTATTTTAAAAGTGATTCGATTTTTTTTGCTGCTTCTTCAAGTTCTGGCATTTCAATACTTTCCACATCACCAGCATCAACTGCACGGCTTGTACTTTCTTCCATTGGAAGGCGAGCCAAAACCGGCAGTTTGAAACTTTCAGCAATTTTATCTATGTTGCTCTTTCCAAAAACTGTGATTTCTTTTCCGCAATCAGGACATTTTACATAACTCATATTTTCAACAATTCCCAGAATCGGAATGTTCATCATATTTGCCATATTTACAGCTTTTTCTACGATTACACGAACAAGCTGCTGTGGTGATGAAACTACAATGATTCCATCAACAGGGAGCGACTGAAAAACGGTAAGCGGAACATCTCCAGTTCCAGGAGGCATATCCACAAACATAAAATCAACATCTTTCCAGACAACGTCTGTCCAAAACTGTTTTACAGCTCCGCCGATAACAGGACCGCGCCAAATTACTGGATCAGTTTCATTTGGCAAAAGAAAATTCATCGACATCATCTGAATGCCAGAATCTGTCACTACCGGATTTAATGCATCTTCATTTTCCAAAGCTGTGGCACGTTCCTGAGCAACACCAAAACTTTCTGGAATTGACGGACCTGTAATATCTGCATCCAAAATTGCAGTTTTAAAACCGTCTTTATTCACTTTGCTTGCAAGAAGACTTGTAACAAGCGATTTTCCGACACCGCCCTTTCCACTTACAATCCCAATAACTTTTTTTACAGAACTTCCAGCACGCAAACTTGCTCTAAAATCTCTTTCAGAACAACTTTTATCACAAGAACCACAATTGTGTTCACAATCAGCCATAATAACCTCTGTTTATTCAAATAATTTACTCATAAAATATAATAATTTATAGAAGAAAATGCAAATTTTATTTCGAAAGTTTTTGCAAAGATTTTGAATTATGGTTGAAAAGAAAATGGCAAAAAAAAAAGAACCACTTTTGTCTGGAAATAAAAAATTTCCTTCAAAAGCGGCTCTCTCTCACCGATTAAACACTCTCCGATAAGCTCTCTCCAACAGCTCAACTCCCTACTTAAGACAAACTTCTCTTTTCTAGCAACGCTTATCTATGTAAAAACATTATCTAATTTACTTTATGTTCGAAAGTTTACTTTCATTTTTTTATGCCGTCAATTAGGTTTTTAAAGAAATAACCAAGGTATCATAAAAAATAACCAAAGTGTCATAAATTAACCTTGGTTAATTTACTTTTACTAAATTTATTTAGTATATTTTAAGTTTTAACACATCGAATCAAGATAAACTGACGCTTAAAATCATTACATTTCCATTTTCATTTTTTGATTTAAAATTTAAATAAAAAAAAACTGACAAAAAAGTTCGGATTTCTTTCTATGCCAGTTTTTTTTTAATGAATTATTTGATATTTTTTATTAGTATCAATAGAATTTTTATCTTAAATATACCTGAAAAAATCATAATACAGATTTCAAGAATTGCTTTAATCTTTCGCTTTGAGGATTTTGGAAAATTTCCTGCGGAGTGCCTTCTTCTTCGATATAACCATCATTCATAAAAATCACTCTGTCGGCAACTTCCCTTGCAAAACCCATTTCGTGAGTTACAACAACCATTGTCATTCCGTATTTTGCAAGGTCTTTCATTACTTCAAGAACTTCGCCGACCATTTCTGGATCAAGTGCCGATGTCGGTTCATCAAAAAGCATTACTTCCGGGTGCATTGCAAGAGAACGTACGATTGCAATTCGCTGTTTCTGCCCGCCTGACAAAGTGGACGGATACACATTTTCTTTATCAGAAAGTCCAATGCGTTTTAAAAGTTCACGTGCTTCGAGGATTGCTTCTTCTTTTGTTTTAAGTTTAAGAGTCACAGGTGCCAGTGTAATGTTTTCCAAAACTGTAAGATGAGGAAAAAGATTAAAATGCTGAAAAACCATTCCCATTTTTTGGCGACAAATATCAAGATTGATTTTAGAATCTGTCAAATCAAAATTGTCAAAAATAATGTGTCCGCCAGTCGGGTTTTCCAGTCTGTTTAGACAGCGCAAAAAGGTACTTTTGCCAGAACCAGAAGGTCCGATTACAACAATTTTTTCGCCTTCTTTTATGTTGATTGAAATATCTTTTAAAACATCAAGAGAGCCAAAACTGATTTTGAGATTTTTTACTTCTATTAAATTCTTATCTGTCACTTTTTGCCAACCTTTTTTCCAGAAGACCAAACAGTTTTGTCAGTCCTACAGTCATCACAAGATAAATAACTGCACAAGTTAAAAGTGGAATCCATGCGTTGTAAGTTGCATTTCGAATCATATCACCTGCTTTTGTCAAATCCATTACCGCGATAAAACTTGCAACAGATGTTTCTTTTATCAATACGATGAATTCACTTGTGTATGTCGGAAGCACGGCTTTTACAGCCTGCGGCAAGACAATTTTAAAAAGAGTCTGATTTTTATTCAATCCCAAAGAACGTCCGGCTTCTGTCTGTCCTCTGTCAATTCCTTGAATACCGGCGCGGAAAATTTCTGTACAATAAGCCCCGCTATTAAAACCATAAGCAAGAATTGCCACTAAAAGACGATTCATTCCCAAAGGTGCAAAAATTACAAAATAAAAAATCATCAGCTGAGTGGCAAGTGGAATTCCGCGCAAAACTGTAGTGTAAATATTTGCAATAAAATTAAAAACCTTTTTATCAGAAACTTTCATCAGCGCAAATATGCAGCCCAAAACAGTTCCTATCAGAATGGCACAAATGGCTATCAAAACCGTGTAGCCAAGGCCCTGCAAAATCAGCAGATAACGCTGACCTGCAATCATAGTATCATAAAATGATTGAAACAAAATGGTATCCTCTATATCTATAATAGAATAAAGTAAAATTATACAATTTTTTTTGCATTGGGTCTATGGCTGGCTCGTGCAAAAATTTCCACACCAATGAAACTTTTTGTTCGCACGAGCCGCGAGTTTTGGCTGATGCGGGTTTAAATTGGGGACAGACCTTGGATTTTTAGAATAAAACGTGTTATCCAAGGTGTGTCCCTCTTTTTATGCCAAAACTCGTGAAAAACTTGGGTTTCACTAATGCTGGCTCGTGCTTTGGCTCGTGCAAAAATTTCCATACCAATGAGAATTCTTTTCGCACGAGCCGCGAGTTTTGGTTAGTTTGTTTTTCCGTGTTTACGTCGTTTTTCTTCGTAAAGTTTTTCGTCTGCCTTTGAAAGAATTTCTGACAAATTACTGCTGTCGTGACCATATTCTGCACAACCAACACTCAACGAAAGAATAAAGGGCAGATTGTTTTCTTTGGAAATTTTTTCATTTTCTTCGGCAATTTTTTGCCGCAAAATATCAATGTTTTTTTGTTTAAAACTTGGAGCAATAATTCCAAACTCATCGCCGCTCAATCTTGCAACCAGGTCAGATTCTCTGAATACATTTTTCAAAACCTGTGCTACAAGCTGAATGGCAACATCACCCATATCATGACCAAAATTATCATTAATTTTTTTGAGTCCGTCTAAATCACAGAAGAAAACGCAGCCTTCCCTATCCATAGAAAGTGAAAGATTTATCGTTTTCTGACCATATTCAAAAAATCCGCGCCTGTTCAAAAGTTTTGAAAGTTCGTCCATTTTTGCAGTTACACTCAAACTTTGATTTTCCTGGAGCAGATTTTGTCTTTGCTGAGAATTTTTATAATTTGAATAGGCCTGAAGCAATGAATTTGAAAGTATTTTTCCATAAATCGACATCAAAGAATAATTATGAGAATAAAAAAGATAAACTATATATCCATAATTTATTTTTCTGTTATAAAGCGGTACCAGAATATATCTTCCTCTGTCTTTATCAAAAAATTCTTTCGGAATAATTTCTTTCTTTGGGTTAAAAATGTAATCTTCTTCTCCAAAAAAGTTTTTATTAATCCTTATACCTCTGTTTGAATAAAAAATTAATTTAGCTTCATTTGGAACAACGAAAATATCATCTTTTTCTACTACAACAGGTTCTTTGTAAAGTACAATAGAAAGTTCTGCAACGTTGTCTAATCCATAATCATATTTCATAGATTCAAGATAAACAGGAAGTTCTGTTGCTGTATCCATTTTATTCAGCAAACTATAGATTGTTGTAAAATTTGAAGAACTTTCAGAATAATTTGCAAGTCTGTTGAGTGACCTTTTTTCATCAGCGATCACTTTTCCTTCCGAATTCAAAGAGCATGTATTAAGTGCAGAAAGTTCAACACACGAACAAGATTGTCTGAAAATCGGTTCTGCTTCGATAATATAATTTCTTTCCTTTTCATTACCAAGCAGAATATTATAGGCAAGCCGAGCTGCTTCACTTCCAGTTTTTTCGACATTTTGATTTACAGTGGACAAAGTTGGAAAACATTCCAGAGCAATTTCTGTATCATCAAAACCAAAAACTTTTAAATCATAAGGGGATTTCATTCCTAGTTTTTCAAGTGCATTTACTACACCAACTGCTGTAAAATCATTTGCACATAAAATTGCCTCAAAACGAATATCTTCTTTAGTTTTAAATTTTTCTAAAAATTTTTCTGTCGCAACTCCAGGAGTAAAGTCTCCATCAAGTATAAAATCAGGATTAAATTCAACATTATTATTCTTTAATGCTTTTTTATAAGCCAAAAACCTGTCTTCAGCATCCTTTGAATATGTCATTGCTGCTGTAAAGAATCCAATTTTTGAACATCCATGCTTTTTTACCAAATGTTCAACAATTTTATTATAAGCATTTTCGCAGGCAACATAAGTGTAACCAGAATTTGGAATATTCAAAGGAACAGAGACTGAAATTACAGGTTTTGGAGAAAGTTTTTTTAATCTATCCGTTAAAGTATCCAGACTTATATTTGATAAAAATGAATTTGTAATCACAATGAAAGCATCAATATTCTCAGAATTCAATACTTTTACGCTAGTCCAATACTGATAGTCAAATTCTGAAGAATTAGACAACGGAATATTAACAGGCGAAATGATTAAATTTACATCATCTTTCTTTTCAAAAAAGTCAACAATTCCGTCTAAAACTGTACAGTTATATTCGATTGTCAACTCATAAACCAAAACGGCAATATTCTTCATCTAATTCTCCGGAAAATCACAATTAAATTAATTGTTGTATTCTATTTTTTTGGTGGACGTGCAATTACTTTTGCAATATTTGGACGCTTTACTAAATCGCCTTTCAAACCTTCTTCGCGGGCTTTGTTTACATAATCTGGACTCTGGAAACTGTAAGTAAAGTTTGTATGAACATCATAAGTTCCTTTCATCAAGGCGTAAGCATCTTCAGTCATTACAAGTTCTTCATCTGTTGGAATAACAAAGATTTTTGTAGCAGAATCATCAGCACTGATGCAAGTTTCAGCATTTCCAGTGAATGACCATTCGTTTTTCTGTTCATCAATTTTGATACCGTAGTTTTCCAATCCAGAACAAGCCTTAAAACGAGTGATTGGTCCACGTTCACCAACACCAGCAGTCCAAACAATAGCATCCACATGACCAAGTTCTGCCATAAATGCACCAATATATTTTTTAATACGCAAAGCTTCCATTTCAATCGAAAGCTGACATAGTTTATCACCCTTTGCTGCATCAATTTCAATATCCCGGCGGTCAGAATATTTTCCTGTAATTCCAAGACATCCGCATTTTTTATTCAAAGCTTTATCCATTTCATCAGCAGTCATTCCAGTTTTGCGCATAATATAGAAAGGAAGAGCCGGGTCCAAGTCACCAGAACGAGTTCCCATCACAAGACCTTCGAGAGGGGTAATTCCCATTGTTGTGTCATAACAAACACCATTTTTTACAGCACACATAGAAGAACCGTTTCCAATGTGACATATAATCAAATTTGTATCTTTTGGATCCTTTCCAAGAAGAACAGCAGCACGTTTTGCAGTGTACAAGAAAGAAGTTCCGTGGAAACCGTAACGACGTGCAGCATATTTTTCGTACCATTCCCGTGGAATTGCATACTGGAATGTTTCTTCTGGCATTGTCTGATGCCATGCTGTATCCATAATTGCAGAATGAGGAACATTTGGCATGACTTTTTGAGCAGCTTCAATTCCCATAATATTTGCAGGCATGTGAAGAGGTCCCAAATCAACAACTTCGCGGAAACCGTCAAGAACTTCTGGAGTAATCAAGACAGATTTTGTAAATTTCTCTCCACCATGCAAAACACGATGACCTACCGCTCCAATTTCGTCCATCGATTTTATAACGCCAACTTCACTATCTGTAATTTCTTTGATAATCAATTCAATAGCTTCCTTGTGTGTCGGACAAGGTGATTCTATTTCTGTTTTTTTACCTTTTGCTTTGTGAGTGATGCACGAACCTTCAATTCCAATGCGTTCTACAACACCATTTGCCATTACTTCTTTGTTATCCCAATCGTAAACCTGATATTTTGCAGAAGATGAACCACAATTCAAAGTTAAAATTACCATAAAAAATGCCCCTTAATTCAAAAGTGATAATATTATAGACCTATTTTCAAGGTTTTTCAATTCTGCGAACCAATAAATAATATTTTATATTCTATATTTTGGGTGGCTTTTGTTTTTTTTGTTTCCTTGACTTCACTTTCTTCGACTTACCTCATCTCTACTCGATAACTACCGCTCAAAACTTTGAGACTTTAATCAGAAAAAAGGAAACAAACAAACCAAAAACAGGCTATTCGCCCTTCGCTACCGCTCATCCGCTTCCCTCGCTTCGCTCAGTCCAGTGGACTGCTTCGCAGGGGCTACTATCCTTGCCACAGTTTAAAATCAAATTGTGTTATTTTTGAAAATCTGATTCAATTTTTGATTTTTCTTTCTATATATATACTTCAGAGGATGAACATCAAAAGCATTTGCAAACCAGCCGCCGATTTCCTTTGAATCAACCACATTGAAACAGACAGGATGCATAATCGGAATAACCATTCCAGAATCAAGCAAAAGATTTTCAGCCTGCGCCAGAATTTCAAGGCGTTCATTTGCAGAAACTACAGCAGCTTTATCCAAAAGTGCATCAAACTGCTCATTTTTCCAGCCTGAATCGTTCAAAGAAGAATCACTTCTAAAAAGTTCAAGAAAAGCCAGAGGATCTGCAAAATCCCCAATCCAATTGTAAGCAAACAAATCTGCATTTGATTTTCCCACTTCCGCAAGATACGAGTAAGGATTAACTTCTATAAACTTCAGTTCTACTCCAAGCGGCAAAAGTGCATCACTAAAAGCCAGTTTTGCTTCATCAGAAAGAGTATATTTTGTAATCAAAAAATCGAGAACAAGAATCTGTTCCTGCGGAATATCATATTTTTGACGGGCTTCCTTCATTTTTAAATAAGCTTCAAATTCATCTGTATACGAAAAACCTTCCACCGCAGGATAACCTGTAAGCGGATAAACAAAAGTTGTTGCAGGAACATTTGCATTTTTCCTGAAAACATCCCACGGAACTGCTTCTAAAACAGCATTTCTGAATTCTGGAAAATCCCAGACATTTTTACCATTTTCGCTCACAAAATCTGCTTGTTTTTTAGATGAATCTTTGAAAAAATAATACATCGTGGCAAATTCTGCATTAATCTGAAGTGCATCTTTATCAATAATTTTTTCAGAATTAACATTTGCAGTCACCCAATCGGCATTTCCTGTATTGTAAAGATACACATTTTCTTCTGCATCGTCACTTTGCACAAAAAAAACATTTTCCATAAAAACATTTTTGCTGTCCCAGTAAAATGGATTTTTTTCAAGTGCATAAATTCCGTTCATCACAGATTTCAGCTGAAACGGACCGCTGTAAACATTCAAATCTGGATGAGTAATCGAAAATGAAGAATGACAAAGTACTTTTGCAAGATAATTTGCAGGTTTTGTCAGATAAATCGAAAGTTTTGTTTCGCTTGCAGCATAAATTCCCACATCCTGCTCACTTCCAGTTCCATTTCTAAACTCTTTTGCTCCGCGAATTATGTCAAGCAAAGATGCATAAGGTGCATTTGGAGTTGATAAAAGTCTGAGCCAACATTCACGAACACTCTGCGCCGTGATTTTTTCTCCATTCGAAAATTTTGCATCTTCACGGATTGTTACAGTCCATCTTTTTTTATCTCGGGAAATTCTGTAATCTGTAGCGATTGCAGGATACGGTTCGAGAGTTACAGGATTATACGAAAAAAGACCTTCAAAAAGTCCATTTAAAATAGTAGAATCATGCGAATTTGTGGTAATGTGAGGATTCAGTTCGTGCTTTTGACCAGATTCCACAATTGTAAAACATTTTTCTGCATAAGAGAATTCTTCAGAATCATCTTCGGCTCCAAGCTGAGTAAAACCTGACAAAATCATCAGAAAAATTGAAAGTAAAATTTTCCGTTTAAGTTTATTCATCATCTTTAATTCCAAGTTTTTGCATTTGTTCGTTTTCTTCTTTAAAACTTGCATATTCACCACGTTTTTTGTTTGCATTCACGATAGAATTTCTCATGGAAGAAAGTTCAATCTGCATGCCCCGCACTTTTGGACGTAATGAAGTTTCGACATTATTTTTGAAATATCCGTCAAGCGAATTCAAAATAGTAAAAAGCGACTGCATTTGAGAAATCTGCTTATTTACAAAAGAAAGAATTGCTTCTTCGCTGGACTGTTCAATTTTTGAATATTCTATCTGCCTTGTTGCAATGCCGTTTAACATGTGTTCCTTTTTTACAAGGTCGAGCAAAAAATCAGAAACGTCAATTTTTTGATAACGCTCGCTGCCTGTTTTTGCATCTTTTATAGGAATACTGCAGATTTTAGGTTTATCTTTGATTTTAAAAGATTTTTTTAACGCCGCAATTAGTTTGGAAAAGAAACTCTGTTTTTTTGCAAACAAAAGTGAAAAGTTTTCTTCAACTTTCTGATGAATCTGAGCCAAAGACGGAGCAATTCCACCAATCGCCTGCACAGCAACCATAATCATATCTTTTGAATTAACAGTTTTTTTCTTTTTTGTGCTGGAAGATGAATTATTTTCTTTTATCTGAAGTTTTTCCAAAACTTTTTCACGTTTTTTTGGAGCGTCGACACTCAAATCTTCATCAATAATTTCCGTAATCAAATCTGAATAGAACGACTGCTTACCAAAAACTTTTGGATAAACTTTTTTTATTTCCGCCATTTCATTTTCAGCAGAAGAAAAAGCTTTTTCCTTATTAAAATCAGGATGCGAAAATAAATTTGAACGAATTCCTGTTTTATATATTTCACGCTGAAAACCAGACAATTCAACTAATATTTTTTCTATTTCTTCTGCCGCAGAACTTGCTTTAGTAATACTGTCAGAAATCATACTTTGAACAACACTTGGTGCTCCATTTTTTATGGTAGTTATACAAACGGAAAAAGCATGAGTATTTACATCTGGACTGTTTGCAGAAATATTTTTCCAGTCAAAAAAATGGTTAAATTCAATAAGTTTTTTTACAGTTCCAATTGAAAGTGTATCAATCGAGAAACGCAGGTAAGTTGTAATGTAATCCAGCATCATTTCATACTCAGAGAAACGTTCACCGAATACTTTTGACATATCTGAATCTGAAAATCCTTCTTTTGGAGGAATTGTGATTTTTGATATTTTTTTGTCCAATCTATAAGGATCAGGAATAATGGCATTTTTTTTCACCATTGTATCATACAGATTATGAATACAAGTATACTTCAACCTGTATTGAGTTACCAAATCCTGCAAACGAGAAGTATTGAACCAGTCTGTTTTTTTATTGATTGCAACCTGCAATTCATGTAAAAAATTAGAATCTTCCATATTTGCAATTATCGGCAAAAACGGACAAATTCATGAGTATAACTAAATCTTATAAATCAAAAACATTTATCTTGACAGAATTTTAACAGGCATACCTTTATGGATTTCTTCAAGATTTATTGTTGGTCTGTCCCCATTTTTATCAGGAGATGTTTCAAACACAAATTTTTCTTCATCTTTCTGGAAAATTTTGCCTTTTATAGGTTTTGCAGCTTTTATTTCTGCATTTGCTCCTTCTTCGGTTATTAAATATTTTGCACGAGGAGCTACAAAAATTTCAATTTCTGTCAGATAATCTGTTACAGTTTTTGTCAGCGGAACTTGAGAACGCACTTGTTCCAAAATTTCTTCTTTTGAAGGCATTTCAAAAACAAATTCCAGTTCATTATTATCATCATTTAAATCTTCCTCATTAGTGATTTGTACATCAGTTTCCTGCTGCCCTGGTAATTCTTTATTTTCGTTTTCTGCAGGTTCAGATGTTTCACTTTGTTTTTCAGATTCTGTCTGCCTTTTTTGAGCAAGATAATTCTGCAATGCATTTTCTTTTTGAGTTTCTAATTCTGCCATTTTTGTATCAAAACGAATCTGAATTTCCTGCTGGATTTCTTCTTCCGTAAGATTTACTTCTGAATATACAGGATTTTTATTAATTCCTTTGATTATTGCACTGGTATTCTGTACACCCATCAAAAAAGCAAGCGTCTCTTCAAATTCTTCCTGCTGTTTTTTCAAATTATTTTGATGTTCGTTTTCAATATTTTTGCGCTCAACTTCAAAATCTGCGTTGATTTTTTTGATTTCTTGATTTTTTTCTTCTATTTTTTGTTCACGCAGTTCAATTTCATCATTCAAATCATCAATTTCAAGATTTAATTCAACTGTTTCATCATAAAGTGACATTGTTGTGCTGTAAAAAGTTTTGCCCATTGCATTTACGAGGCTTCTGGAAGTTTTTACATATTGTGGAATTGACTTTTTCTGCGGAATGGAAGCAACTGTTTTATCAATATAATCATATTCATCATAAAAATTTTGATAAGCGTTCATTGCATTTTCAATTTCTTCCGAATCAATTTCACTTTCGGCAAACATTTGTTTTCCAGTAAAATTTTCTACATCATACATACTCACTTCTTGGATTATGGAGTTTGCATTCTCATCATTTAATTGAGGATCCAAAGTATCAATTTCAGCCTGATATTTATTTGTTACTTCCAATACAGTATTACGCATTTCTTCACTATTTTTGATACGCATTTCTTCCATAGAATTATTAATTTCGGCAATTCTTTCTTCGTATTCTTTTGTAAGCTTTTCAGTCTCAAGTTTTCTAAGCTGACGTTCACTGTTCAAAGCTTTTTCCTGCTCACGTGCCGCTTCAATTTTTGCTGTATCAAATTCTGCAAGTTGTTTTTTATATTCCTGAATCTGTTTTTCTGCTTGAGCAATAGATTCATCAAATTCTTTGTGAATTTCTGATACATTTTCGTTATACTGTTTTTTGATTTCTTCAAGTCGATTGTCATATTGAATTTTGGAAAGTTTTAATGAATCAAGAATAAAAATATCGTTTTCATAAGTTTCTGATGCAGTTTTTAATTTTGATTCCATATTTGCTTCAATAGTTGTCTTTGTTTTTACAGCATTATCATAATTGTTTTGTGCAGATGAAACAGTATCCAAAAGTCCTTTTAAATTCAAATCATCAAATTTTTGCAAACTCACTTGAATTTCAGAATTTTTAACAGTTACAATTTTATGAATCATAAAAGAAATCCCAATTACAACCACAAAACAACCTGCAAGAATCAAAGCTACAAAAGGAGATTTATGTTTTTTTGTTTTATCATACTCTTTTTCGATATCATATATCTGTTTCTGAGAACTTTTATGGATATTTTCAAGTTCATCACCCAAAAAGAGCATTACTTCCTGATGAATTTCATTTTTTTCGTTCAAAACAAGATTTTCTTCATTTATTTTGTTGTCATTGTCCATATTCCACTCCAATCTTCTGGGGCACTTCTAAGACCCATTCTTTCAAGGAAAACTTGAGTTACATCTAAATCAGCTTCTTTGAAAAGTTTTCTAGCCGATTTCCAATCACCTTTGTAATATGCAGAAAGTCCTTCTTCAAATATTGCAAACTTAACCAAAACACTATCATCCATTTCATTTGTATCAAATGGGAAGAATATTTTTTTGCCTTCTGTCTTACCTTTTACTTGAACAGTGTCGATTTCAAAGAATTTATATCGCGCACTTTCTTTGAGGACTTCATCTTTGACATATTCTGAAACAATAACCGGCAAATGATAAATTCGGGTCAGACCTTCCAAACGCGAAGCAGAGTTTACAGTATCTCCGATAACGGTGTTTGCCATGTGCGATTGACGAGGATCTGAAACATCATTTCTTCCGATTGTTCCATAAAATACATTTCCACCGTCAATTCCAACTCCGACATCAACCATAACTGCTTTGAAAACTCTTTCTTCAGATTCTGTGAGTTTTCGTGTTTTCTCAATTTCTTCACGACGAACAATCATGGACTGTCGCAAAGATGCAGTTGCATGTGTAATATCCCATGCAGAACGGATAGCATTGTAAGATTTGGACATTTTTGATTCAAGCGTACCATAAATTGCAAGAATCGCATCTCCAATAATCGAACCGACAATACCTGTATTTTCATGAACGTTATGAATAACGCGATTATAGTGAACATTCAAAACTTCTATGATGTCATTCCCCAATGTTTCAGTGCGATAAGTAAAACTTTTTACATCAGAAAAAAGCATTGTCAGTTCTTCCTGACTTCCTTCAAGACCAACATCCTGTCCAGAATATGCTTTTGCAACAATATCTTTGGAAACAAATTTCTGGAACGTTCCAAGAAGACTGTTTACTTGAGTTGAAAGAGAATTAAATGAAGCTGCCATGTAAGTTACATCATCATTTGAAGCTTTAGAAAGGTCGATTAATTCAAGCTGTTTGTTTTTCTGCATGCGGATTAAATCTGAAGTAAACGACTTGAGTGTAGAAAATTCTTTTTCCAGAATAATGTAGCCGATTACAATAAAAATCAAAGTTAATCCGACAATCATCAAAGATATATAAAGGAAGATTTTCAGATTGTTTTCAGAAAGGTCAGAACGTTTTTCGCCACGGATGATGTAAGTTTCCCAATCCTCGTGATATTTATAAACGCCAATATAATCGCCGTCAATGTTCCTGAAATTTATAGAACCTTCACTTATTCCATCTGCCAGACGATTGTTCATTTCCACAAGCGCATTCAAATCGGAAAATTTGCTCCAAATAGAATTTCTATTATTTGACACAACAAAACCTAAATTTCCATCTATTCGTACAGAAAGTGCAACACTGTTTGGGTTTGTGAAACCAGCAGATGCAACTTTTCTCATAGATTCCATGCATTCATCTTTATTATTTGAATAAGTATAAATTTGATACTGATTTGTTGCGTTGTTATACAATTCTTTAAGTTGCTCAACCATAATTGTATTATTTAAAGTAATAAGTTGACGTTGGCTAAGCTGCAGTGAAATGTAATTTGTTGCAAAATTTGAAAGCAAAATCAAACAGATAAAAATCAAAAGAATTTTTAAACCAATAGGGATAATTCTGGTTTTGCCGACTTTAGAAAAAAGTCCTGTTTTTCTGGCCAATTTGCACCTCCAAATTTTTTAAATAAACAATTGATCATAAGTCAATTTCGAGTTTTTTATGGGTTGTTTTTTGCTCCGCTCAATCCAGTAGAATGACGTACTTGCCACTGTTTAAACTCAAATTTTGATTTAAATATTATAAATGAATTGAACAAATTTAACAATTTTTTTATTATGGTTTATGTAAAATATTCGATAAAATTGGGATTTGTGAACGCAAAACAAGGTCTGTCCCCAGTTTAAGGAAAAAAAATAGAAAAAATGACAAAAACTGAAAATTCTGAAAAAAAAGTTGACAAACAAAAAAAATCTATTGTGAAGTCAGGACTTGTGCTTTCACTTATGACTTTTGCTTCGCGCATCATGGGATTGCTTCGCGAAATGACAAAGGCTTCTTTTTTGGGCACAAGCATGCACGCCGATGCATTTTCCACCGCATTCATGATTCCAAATCTTTTCCGCCGTCTTTTTGCCGAAAATGCTATTTCCGTTGCGTTTATTCCGACTTTTAAATCCTATCTTGAAAAAGAGGACACTCAGGAAAACCGCAATTCCACTCAGGAATTTCTGAAAGCAACATTTACACTCGTTTCTTTTTTGACGGCTTGTATCGTTGTGATTGGAATAATCATCACACCGCTTTTAATGCCGCTTTTCTGCAAAAAACCGACTGACACAAACGCTGCCGATTATGCAATGCAGCTTCAAGCGTGGCTTTTGAAAAAAGATGAAATCACAGTTTTGACAAGAATAATGTTCCCTTATCTTTTTGTGATTTCCATTGCCGCTTTTTTTCAGGGAATTTTAAACGGATGTAAAATTTTTGCTCCTTCAGGATTTACTCCAGTTTTATTTAATGCAATTGTAATAATTGCGACTTATGTACTTGCTCCATTCACAGAAAATCCTGCAAGAGCGATGTCGATTGGTGTAATTTTAGGTGGATGCGTGCAGGCGTTTTTTCAGTGGCCTTTTGTCAGAAAAACCGGATGGAAAATCTGCTTTACTTCACTCAAAAAGACTTTTTCAAATCCTGGAACAAAAAAAGTAATTGCACTTGTTGTACCTACAATCATTGGAATGGCTGCATACCAATTGAACGACGTTGTTTCCACTTCTCTCGCAAACCGTGCAGGAGATGGAATTGCTTCAAGTCTTCAGTATAGTTTGCGTCTTCAGGAATTGATTCTTGGAATTTTTGCAGTTTCCATTGGAACTGTCATTCTGCCAGATTTGAGCGGTCTTGCAAGCGGTCAAAAGTGGGAAGATTTCAACAAAATGCTCATTCAGGCTATCAAAATCATGACACTTATTTCCATTCCAGTAACGGTTTATTCACTCATCACAGGAAAAGAATTGATTTCTCTTCTATATAAATCTAAAAGTTTTGATGATACTTCGGTTGCTCTCACTCTTGGAGAATTCCGTTTTCATATTGCAGGATTGCTTTTTATCGCGTTGAACAGAATTATTTCGCCTGCTTTTTATGCTCAGGGAAACACAAAATTGCCGACACTGGCTGGTATCATAAGTTTTGGTGCAAACATTGTGCTGGCTTTGGCTTTTGTTCGTCCTTTTGGTGGAAACGGAATTGCGCTGGCTCTCAGTCTTGCAAGTTTTATCAACACAGTTTTCCTTTTCATTTTTATGAAAAAACTGAATTCGTTTAAAATCCGTCAGATGATTTTCCAGACGCTAGGCTACATTTTGAAAATGTCAGTTTATTCGATTATTGCTGCAATCCCAAGTTATTTTGTTCATTCTGCACTAGTAAAATGTTTTGCAGGAAGTTCCAGAATTGTAAGTTTTGGCATTCCTGTAATTTTGACTGCCCTGTTATTTGCCGTAATTGGAATCGCCGAACTAATAATAACAAAAGATGAAATTATTCATGCGATTTTTCAAAAAATAAAAAGAAGAAAATGAAAGTTTTGCACTGCCACTAACGCGAAGTTTTTATCCAAAAGCTTGCGTTGCAAACTTCATTATTAACTGCACATTCTCATTACATTGTGAATGTGCGTAAAAAAGTCAAATCGGAAATTGAAACTTCCTCATTGACTTTTTATGGGAGAAATTATGAAAGAATATTCTAAAAAAGATTTGGAAAAGATTTTTGAGGCAAGACGTAAAGTCTTGGCTGATTATTTAACTCAAAATGAAACAGGTGCCTGCGTTTTTATTGACGAAGAAGAACATCGCGACCCAAATCTTGCATATTATTCAAATCTTGCAAGCGATGCAATTTTGATTGTTTACAATACCGGCTATTCCATCTTGATTCCATGGGATGAAAATCTTGCAAAAATGAATGCTTTTTGTGATAAAATCATTCCATACACAAGATATTCAAATGACAAGTTTAACGCCCTCAAAGCAGTTCTTTCCAGCAATACTTCGAAAGCAAAATTTGAAAGAATTGAACTTCCGCCATATTTAACTTACATTGAATATTTAAAATTTATTGATAAACTGAATAATTTTTCTTGCCGCTGCAGCGAATATGGAGCTCACAAGTTTGTAACTGACTGCCGCCTCATCAAAGACGAATACGAAATTGAATGTACAAAAGAAGCTTGCCGCGTAGGCGATTTGATTTTAGACGAAATTGAAAATCAGATAAAATCTGGAAAAATTGCAACAGAAACAGATGTCGCACTTTTGATTGAACGGATGCTGCGCGAAAACGGATGTCAACGCACTGGATTTGACACTCTCGCAGCAGGTCCTTCCAGAAGTTTTGCAATTCACGCATTTCCCGGCTACACAGCAAATCCATGGCCGGCACAAGGTCTTTCAATTCTTGATTTTGGAGTAGTTTACAACGGCTACACAAGCGACCAGACGATTACAATTGCAAAGGGACCACTCACCGAAGAACAGGAAAAACAACTTTCTCTCGTCCAAAAAGCTTACGATGAATGTGTAAAACTTTATGCGCCGGGAAAACCAATCTGCGAAGCCGCAAAAGCAGCCGACATGATTTTTGCAAAAGAAAAAAGAAAAATGCCTCATACTCTGGGACACGCAATCGGACTGGAAATACACGAATTTCCAAGAGTCAGCGTAAAAACAGAATCATCGCTCACTTTCCAACCTGGCATGATATTGACCTGCGAACCAGGACTTTACGATGAAACAATTGGTGGCTGCAGACTGGAAAACGATGTTCTCATCACTGAAGAAGGAAATGAAATTCTTACACACTCCAGAATCATAAGGATTTAATGATTTGTAAATTGTCCGCGTTTTGAACACTGTTTAAAAAAACGCAGAATTGGTGTTTACTCGCGGACAATAATGCAATCCTGTAAAATATAATGAAATGAAGGTGCGCTTTGTTCTTTATTTTCATAAAAAGGTGTTTCCAAATTCCAAACATCATCTTCATCAAAAGGATTCACACCGATAAAATCGCCCTTAAATACTGTAAGACTTCCGTTTTTAAACTGTTTTTTAAGTTTTTCTATTTCCTGTGTCATTTCAGGCGATACGATAATTCTGTTAGTTCCAAGAATTTCAATCCAATCTCTGTCAAATCCAAAAGAACTGTCATTCCCTTTTAATTTTGATTTTACAACAGATTCAATCCTTTTTCCGTCCATCACCGCACTTACTGCCTGTTCAAAGTATGGAAGCCAGTTTATGCGGCAGGAAATCAACGAAGTGGTTGGAGCGACATCTGACATCGTTTGATTATAGCCCACATGGTAAACAACTTTTTTATTTTTTATGCAGGCTTCTTCGCAAGCAACAGCAGGACCGATGGTGTCAGAATGTTGAGCAATAATCACACACCCTTCATCAATAAGCTGCTGGGCACATTTTTTTTCAATAATATAATCACCCCATGTTTCTGTATACCGAACTATCATTTTAGCATCTGGAATAACGCTCTGTACTCCCAAATAAAAAGCCGTGAAACCAGAAATCACTTCCGGATAATGAAAAGCTGCAACATAACCGACTTCCACATTGCCGCTGTGAATTTTTCCAGCCTGCAAAAGTTCCAAAAGTTTTAATCCTGCCACAACTCCACAAACATATCTTCCTTCAAAAATCCTTCCCATAAAAGTGTGATAGTTTGGAAGAACAGGTTCCTGATTTGCATTATCGCACGTTGCCTGACAAAACTGAACATCAGGATACTGCTGTGCCACTTCTTTTGTAAACTGACCATAACCATAACTCGTGGAAAAAATCAGTTTACAATCCTGATTTACTAAATCAATAAGAGCATTTTTGATTTCATTTTCAGTATCTGGAATATTATATTTTGCAATAGTCTGAATTTTTGATCCAAAAATATTTTCAATTTCTCTTTGAGAACTGCAAAAATTATTCGTGTAAGCTGTAGCCTGGTCAGAAATGTAAACAAATCCAACTTTTACCACATTTTCCTGAGGAGTTTTAATCAGAAACTCATTGATAATCCAAATAACACAAATGGAAAATAAAGTCGTAATCAGCGCAACAAGATATTTTTTAAACCTCATAATTCTCCTCTATCTAGCTGGAAGCTTCAACTTTTATTTCATCATTTTCAATTAATCCTAAAAGGACATCCACAAGAACAGGATCAAACTGACTGCCTTTACAGCGTTTAAGTTCATCAACAACATAAGACAAATCCTGAGCCTTTCGATAAACACGATTTGCTGTCATAGCATCAAAAGCATCAGCAATTCCTATAATTCTGGCATTCAAAGGAATTTCTTCACCTTTCAGTCCATTCGGATACCCTTTTCCATCAAAACGCTCATGATGATATTTTGCACCTTCAGCAACATTCGGAACAAGTGTAAAATCTTTTAAAATTTCACCGCCAATATTTACGTGCGTTTTCATAATCTGATATTCTTCGTCAGATAATTTTGAAGGTTTATTTAAAATGGAATCTGGAACACCAATTTTTCCGATATCATGTAAAAGTCCAATTTTATGCAGATTTTCAAGTTCAACATCAGAGTAACCGATTTCTTTTGCAATTAAAACTGAATAATCTGCCACTCTAAGCGAATGACGTCCTGTACTTTTATCCCTTGCTTCTACCGAATTTGCAATAGCAAAAATTGTTTCATTTACCATGCGCACCTGCTGTTTAAAAGCATCAATTTCATTCTGCTGTTTTTCAATTCTCTTACTTTGAATGTCAAACGTCAAATACCAGGTCAGCCATGCAATTGCAATTGCCGAAACAATTATGATGTAAAACTTAAACCACCAGTTATCATAAAAATGCGATTGTTTTGAAAAAACATAAACTGACTCTTCAACAACGTTTGTCCCTTTATCATTTAAAATACCTATATGAAAATTATAAACACCAGGTTTTATGTGAGTGTAAACAAAACTGGTAAGCGATTTTTGCGGAATTATCTGCGGCTTTTCATCAACACCTTCCAGATAAACACTCACAAGCGGATTACTGATAGAATAATTTATGACTTCAGGAAAAATTTCCAATCGTTCTTTTTCTGCTGAAATAACACACGGAGTATCTTTTTGCAGATAATGATATTCATCGTCAATCAAAACTGATTTTAACTGAATACGATAAGAATTTTCATCTTTATCAAAAGTATCCAGATTTATGCAACTTGCTCCAGAATCACAGGAAAGATAGAGATTATTGTTTTCATCGATATAATTCCAGGAATTTGCCGTCAAAGAACCGCGCAAACCTTTTTTTAAATCCAAAAGTTGATATTCCAGTTTTTCATCCGACAAAAGTGAATCTCTGTTCACTTCAAAAATGCCGGCACTGCTCAACACAAAAACAGATTTATCCTTGGAAATAACCATATCATAATTATTTGTATAAGGAAAATTTGTCAAATATCTAATCTGATATTCATCGTCAGAAAGAGTTATATAACAAATACCGTTACTTGTAACTGCAAAAAAATTTCCTGTCTCAACCAAACCATCAAAATCATTTACAGTGCGCAAAATTACATTTGAACTGAGACCATTCTGCCTGTTCAGAATACGTTCAATATTCCATTCTCCATCAATCTTTTTGAAAACACAAATACCGCCGCCGTCCGTTCCTGCAAAAACTACATCATTTTTTGTTTGATTAATCGATAAAATCATAGGGGTTTCAAGACCATCAGAATCAGAAAACCATTTTATCATTTTTAAATCTTTTATAAAGCCAATTCCATCATTTGCACCGACAACTATAGTTCCATCTCTGAGTTCTTTTACAACTCTGGCTTGATGATTTTGAACAACTTTAATGATATTTCCGCTGGAATCCACACATAGAAGACCTTTTGATTTTGTACAAATCCACAGACAGTTATCTTTCGAAGTCAAAAGACACCTGATTCTTGTATTTTTCAAATATTCAGTCAATTCATTGAAAACAGCTTTTCCAGTTCTCCTGTCAACTGCTGAAAGTCCGTCGTCCGTTGCAAAATATAAAAGTCCTTCAAAACTTGTAATGGAATTTACAACCACTTCTTGAAATCCAGCTGAAAGATAAACTTCAGAAAACGGTGATTTACACATTTTCAAAAGTCCAAGTCTTGATGACGTAAACCACAAATTTCGTTGAAAATCAATTAAAACATTATCAATGGAATTATTAAAACTTCCAGATTCAATTTTTTTAAAAGTTTTACCAGAAAAATATCCGATTCCGTTGTCGGCAGTTACAAATATCACATCGTCATTAAAATAAAGCGAATTGATGTGACTAAGCTCTGAGCAGAATAAATCATTTCCGAAATCGACTGGAACCACATTGTAAACACTATTTCTTTCTTCTATTTTAAATTTTCTGATAATGCTGTTTTCAGTTGATGCATAAATAATTCCATCTGGCGAAAAAGTCACCGAAGTATACAATTCATTTTTATTATTTTCTATGATTTTTGTTCCATTTAAAACAAAAAGTTTTCCATCGTAAGTTACAGCAGCAATATTGCCGTTTTCATCAGATTCAATGCGAATTACACCTTCAATCTGCGGAAAAGTCTTTTTTACTTTCAATCCATCTTCAATCGAAAGAACTGCCATAGCTCCCGAAGTACCGACATAATAAAGATTATTTGCTCCGCGTGTTATGCATCTGACAGAATTATTAGGCAAACCGGAATTTTCATCAATAATGCCAGTAACTTTTTCATTAATAAGAACGGAAATGCCTTCATCATTTGTACCTACAAAAAGTCTGTTTTCGTTATCAACAAAAAGACAGCGGACTGTTTTTATAGAATTAAAATTATCCATGAATCTAAATTCATTTCCATTAAATCTGTAAAGACCTTCATAAGTTCCAATCCACAAAACTCCATCCCTGGTTTCGGCAATAGCATTTGTTTTGCCGCTTGGAAGACCGTTTTCTTTATTGTAAACAGTTCTGATGTAAGAATTATAATCTTTCTTTTCAATAAAACTGGAATTTTCTGCTGAAAGTTTTGAAGGATTTAGAATCATAAAACCTGCGAAAAAAAGCAGAGAAAGTATGGTAGTATTAAGTAATTTATCAAAAGATTGTGATTTTGTTTCAGGAGATTTTTGACTGTCATCATCTTTATTTTGATTTGTATTTAAAGGCTTTAGGAAATTCGGGAGTTTTAAACTAAGTTTTTTATAGATTTTTATGGAAAAATACAAAAGTAAAAGGGTGACGACCTTATCAAGAAAATCAACATAAAATTGCCCAAGCAAAACCCTAAAAAAGAAATAAACTCCAATATTTTCAAAATAATCAGAAACTGCCTGACCCCAGATATTTCCTATTTTTCCATCATAAAAGATGATATCAACCAGACACGACATAAACGAGCAGATAACCGTTACAAGCATAGCAAGACTCATAGTTTTGAGCAGAGTTTTAAGCCAGCCTTTTTTTGAACAATAACCGACAGTTAAACTAATCGCTATAGAAGATAAAGCATAAGCAAAAGAAACTGGATGTGAAATACCGTGAATAATATTTCCTGACACGCCGACCATAATTCCGCATACAGGACCAAGAATATAAGCTGTTAAAAAAGTGCCGAAAGAATCCAGCCACAAAGGCAATTGGAATGTATCTGCAAAAAAACGCCCGATAAAGTTGATAAAAATGCTGAATAAAACAATCAGTGAGATTTGATACCATTTATAATGCTTCATTTTCTCTTTTCTCCGCGTAAACTAAATCTGTAAAAAATCTCACTCTTCTATGAAATAATTTATGGAAATATCAAAAATCATATTCAATGAGATATCCATAAATCATCAAACTTTAAATCTTTTTCTGATTGTAATTTTACTGCAACTTAAACTTAGAAACAACTTCCGACATTTTGGAAATGTTATCCATTGTTTTTGTAGCCATATCAGAAACATTTTGAGCTGAATAATTGATTTCTTTTGCACCTGACTGCATTTCTTCCATACTGCCAGAAACTGTATCAGCAATCTGAGTAAGATTTTGTGTAGCTTCACCCACAGCTTCAACACCAGCTGCCATTTCTTTTGAAGTTTCCTGAACTTTCAGAGACGCATCATTGATATTTCTCAACGCAATAAGAACCTGTTCAGAAGCAGTGTGCTGTTCTTTCATAGCAACGTTTATCTGATCAACAAGAACATCAGTAGATGAAACTTTTGACATGATATTTTCAAAGCCTTTTACCTGAAGTGCAGAATTATTTACAACTTCGGCAATTGCATTTGTAAGCTGGTCGAGTTCCTGCTTGATTGCTTTAGACTGAGTTCCAGAATTTTCTGCAAGTTTTCTGATTTCATCTGCAACAACCGCAAAACCTTTTCCTGCTTCACCTGCATGAGCCGCTTCAATTGCTGCATTCATTGCAAGAAGGTTTGTCTGAGAAGCAATCTGAGAAATTACATTGTTTGCATCAGTCAAATGCTGAGACTGCTGTGCCATTTCTGCAATCTGTTGAGCAACGCTGTTTTGACGTGATTTTTCATTTTCAGTGATGGAAATCAACTCGCTATATTCCATAGACATTTTTCCAACATTTTGAGTAACAGAATTGATATTTCCAATCATCTCTTCAATTTCTGCAGAAGATTCACTTATTCCTTCTGACTGTTTCACAATCAATTCTTCAAGGCTAGCTGCATTTTCGCGGTTTTGAATCAATCTTTCTTGAACATTCTGCAAAGCCATAGTCTGTTTTTCTACAGAATGATTTACACTTTCAATATTAGCCATAATCTGAGAAATTGCACTTGCAGACTGTTGTGAACTTGAAGCAAGGCTTTCACCGATTAACTTCAATGAATCGTTGGCATTTTTAACATCGCCAAGCAAATCCTGCTGAGAAGAAATAAACACATTGATTTCGCTTGTAATTTTTCCGATTTCATCATTATTTTTAGAATCAATGCGGATAGTCAAATCAGAAACACCAGACTGACCGTTCAAAATTTCAAAAGCTTTTCCTGTTTTGCCAAGAGGCTTCATCACAAGGCGTGCAAACAAAATCATAATCACAAAAATGATTTCAAAAATAATGAAAACTACAGAAGGAATCAAAGCTGTGGAAATTTCTTTTTTGATAGTTTTTACATGATCTGTGGAAATTCCCATAAACAAGGCAGCATTTTTATTATCATTATTTGGAATAGGAAGATAAACTGAAATGTAGTCCACGCCATTAATTACATTATCACCACGATAAGTTTTTTTATTTGAATAAATTTCTTCATAAATTTCTTCGTTATTTAAAGTAGTTCCTACAAGATAATTGCCTTTGCTGTCTTTGATAGTAGTTTCAACACGCAAATCATCAATAAAAACAGTGAAAACGCATGACATAAGTGTTGCATATCTTTCCAGAGTTGAAAGACTGCTGAATTCCATCTCCAGAGTCAAAGCATTACCCATAAAATCAATGGAAGTAATAAAAAGGATTTCACCATCTTTTACAGAAACAAAAATTTTTGGATCAGAACTTGCAGATTTTATAGACTGTTTTTCTGCATCACTCAAAACTTTCGTGCTTTTTCCAAAAGTTTCAATCACTTTTCCAGATTTTTCGCTGTAAAGTGCGCCATATAAATCAAACTCTTTTACAAAATTATTGATTTCATTAATAGTAAGCGAATCTGATTTACTCAAAAGTTCAAAATTGTTTTGTGCATAAAGTGCTGTGCTTTTAAGGGAAGCTTTTTCGTCTTCGATTACAGTCATGATAGCAGGAACAGAATTTTCAAGATTCTGTCTGTTGACTTTTTTTAGGGAACGTCCGGCAATACTATTCAAAACAAATACAACAGCGACACAACCAAACATGGAAACGAGAAGTGTATCAGTAATAATTCTCCGATAAAGGCTTCTATATTTTTTCTTTTTTGAAATATTCTCATTGTTTTCGTGAGCTTCAGTCATAACTACTCCTATAAAAACACCGCGTTAGCGGCAGTGCATGGAGGCACTGAATCCAAGTTTATGAAGTGCAACGCACGCAATAAACTTGAGTGATAAAAATTACATGGATGTAATTTTTATCACACCTCCTATAAAAACACCGCGTTAGCGGCAGTGCAACACATTTATGTTTATTGCAGGAGGCAACGCCTCTTATAAAAATTTGATAAATTTCATTATAATACAATAGTGAGGAAAAAGAAAGTTTTTTTACGCACTGTTTTCTATTTTAATAAATTTCCCACGAATTCTTTGTACACGTTATCAAATGTTGCTCGGATTAAAGGTCTTGCTAGAATCACTTGATCTGCACCATAAAAAAGTGCGGTTTGAATGTCTTTTTTTGTGCGAACACCGCCGTCAATCCAAATTTCTGAACAATTTTCTTTTAGGATTTTTGCATTTTCGTAAAGAAACTCTGCGGTACTTCCAATTTTTGTTTCTACGCGGCCGCCATGATTTGAAATGTAAACAACATCTGGCTGTACTTTCCGCACAAGTTCAATATCTTCGGACGTAAAAACGCCTTTTATCACAAATTTTCTATCTGTATGATTTTTGATTTCTATGAGATTTTCTGCTGATTTTTTTTCCAAATTAACAAGATTCCGCATTGTTGCAATATTAAATGAATCTATGTCAATTCCAATAAAATCAGCATTTTCTTTCACAAGATTTACACGTTCAAGAAGTTTTTCCTGAGGATAAGGTTTTAAAAAAAACGCTGTACTTTTTGGTCTTTTTTCAAGTTTTTGAACAGCGTTGAGGCCAAATGCAAGTTTTTCATCAGGACAGCCGTCACCCACGCACAAACCAAATCCACTTTTATTTGCATTTGAAAGATACGGAAAATAAAAATCTTCTTCATTCTGATAGCCGATATTTTCTACTGCACCTGTCACCGGCCCGCAGCGCAATTTTTCTGGCGAAACTTGAATCTGCATGATTTTTTTTTCATCACCGTGATTTTGTGCGAGCGAAAAAAGTTTAGCCCAACCCTGCACATTCAACTGAAAGTTTTTGCCGTCCATCACGCCGCCAAGCCCCGGAATCATATTTGGACAGCCAAAACCATCACATTCTGCACAACGGTAACATTTGAGATTAGAATTCATCTTGTCTACCAGTTTTTTTGTACCAGTTTCTAAAATGTTTTTAGTCGCCAAAACAAATGCCCAAATCGCGACCAGTCTTTAAAAGAGGTTCGTCCATAGGAATTGCTTTTGCCTGACCTGCTACAACATTCAAAGGAGTTGCAACAATTCTTCCATCTTTTACTGCAACCAGATTTCCAAACTGTTCATTTGCAAGAAAATCAGCTGCCGCATTTCCAAGTTTTGTCGCCAAAAGCATATCATAAGGCGAAGGAGCTCCACCGCGCTGCAAATATCCCAAAACAGAAGTTCGTGTTTCAATTCCAGTTTCAGCTTCAATTTCTTTTGCAACTCGGAATGCAACTGACTGTTCCATAGATTCGCGTGCCTTTTTGAATTCTTTCTTGGAAAGTTTACTTTCTTCTATATTAAGTGCACCTTCTGAACATGCAACTATAAAATAATTCTGACCATTCTCTTTTTTTGCTTTCAGATATTTTGCAATTTTTTTAATATCATAAGGAATTTCTGGCAGAAGAATGACATCTGCATTTCCTGCAACACCTGAATAAAGACCAAGCCAGCCAACTTTATGTCCCATGATTTCCACAACCATACATCTACTGTGACTTCTTGCTGTCGTTCTTATGGATTCAATTCCCTGTGTTGCTACATCAATCGCTGTATGAAAACCAAAAGTTTCGTCTGTGCCCACGATATCATTATCAATAGTTTTAGGCATGCCGATTACTTTAAATCCGGCTTCTGATAAGAGTGAAGCTGTCGTATTTGTTCCGTTACCTCCAAGACAAACCAATGCATCAATCTTATTTTTTTTGAAAGTTTCTTTGATTGCTTCGACTGGCAGAAGTCCTGTTTTTGGATCTGGAACAGGATTTTTAAACGGTTTTACTCTGGAAGTTCCAAGAATTGTTCCGCCCATGGAAATCATGGAATCAAAATCAAGGCTGTCCATTTTGAACGTATCATTATCAATTAAGCCACGATAACCGTTTCTTACGCCAATAAATTTCATTCCGTAATTATTTTTTCCGGAAACACACAAAGCTCTGATAGCTGCATTTAATCCAGGAGCATCACCGCCTGAAGTCAAAACTGCAACTGTTTTTATAGAAGTCGATTTCATAGTTCAATTATAACCTTTTTTATATCAATCTAACAAGAAAAATCGTACAAAATTGACTTAAATTTGACTAAAATAATACTTTTTTTCTCCGATAATGGAATTATGAAAACACAAAATAAATCTAGTAATCTAACAGCGGTTGTCTTACTCGTACTTTCCGCTTTATTCTCTATCAGTTTGTTGTTTCAGCCCTTTGATTTTGGTGCAATGGGACCTGGAAAAGACAATTTATTTTATAAATTGGGTAAAATGCTTTACTCAGTTTATGGTTTTTCAAGTATTTTGATTCCAGTCTTTTTGATGATAGCAGGACTTTCTTGCTTTTCGGCAAAATGGACTGCAAGAAAAACAATGAGACTTTTGACCGCGTTGATTCCTTTTTTCACTTGTGTGATTACAGAAAATATCTGCCGCTCAATCATTAAATATTCAGGCTCTTCATTCTCTGTCATCAAGCTGATAGTTGCAATCGTAACAGGCGTGATGATGATGGTGATTGAATTTTTGGGAATTGGAATTATCGCTGACAAAATTCAGCAGAAACATTTTGGTGGAAGCAGCTCTGGAAATAATTCTGAAAAAGACAGTTCAAATAAACAGATAAAACTTCCGCGCATGAAGATTCCTGGCAAAAACAATTCAGAAATTACAGAAAAATCAGAAAAAAACTCTGTTGACGATTCAAATCTGGAGCTAAATGGCGAAATAAATAATGATACAAAACCAGCCATCAATCCGATTTTTGATGAAGTTTTTGATGAAACAAAAGTGGAAACACAGGAAACAGAATTATCGGAAAAAACTGAAAATCAAAGTGATTCAGAAAATCCAGATGATTTCAATGCAGAAAAAAAAGCGAAAGACGAATCTCCAGCTGAAACAGAAAATCAGTCTGAAATGGATAACGAGCCGGCAACTCAAACTTCAATGATTACTCAGGAAGAATTTGCTGCACTCACCGCCACAGAAGATGAAAATGACAGTCAAATCGATGAACTTGAATGGAATCTGCCGCCACAACCAGAAACTTTACCTCCAGAATATGACGAATATTTTGATGTGGATGACAAAGCACTAGAATTTCCGCCACAAGATGATGATGAATCTGAAAAATCACAAAATCAACTCTCTTTTACTGAAAATGATGAAGAAATGGAAGAACTTTCCAGCGAAGAAATTTCAAGTTCAGATGAAGAAGTTTTCAACAAAAATAATGAGTCTTCCAAAGAATACGAAGATTTTTCCGACGAAACAGAATTTGCAGCTGAAAATGAATTCGTAGAATCTTCTGAATTTGAAGTGCAAAGTAATTCTTATGAATATGAAACTGACCTCGACTCCGACGCTGAATCGGTTGAACCAGAAGGTGAAATAGAAGTTGAAACCGAAAATTCTCCTGAAACTAATGCGTTTAATTATTTTGAAATAAGTCAAGAAAATCAAAATAATCCGAGAAGACAAAATTACAACGGAAATGATCCTTATGCTGCAGCAAATTACATGGAATCTGTGACTGCAAAATCTCAATTTCCGTCAGGAATAGTTCTTCACGATGATTCAGATGATGAAGAAGAGGAAGATTCTGGCGAACCGGAGATTCCCAGGTCAAAATATCCATCAAAAATAGTTTTGGGACAAACTTACGAAACTCAAAATCCAAATGACTCAAGCTCGGAAGACGATTTTCAAGATGATTTTGTAGAAGACGAAACTTTACCGTTTCCGGATTTTGACATCGAAACGCCTGCAATAGCTCAAAAAGAAAGAATTCAAAACAGTTATGAAAACGATTTTGATGATTATAATGATTTTGAAGACAATTTCGATGAAAATGAAGCCATCGAAGATTTGGAAGAAGTGATTGAAAGCAAAATTTCCAAAATAGAACCAGTGAACAAAGTTGGGATAGTTTCTCAGGCTGCACAACAAGAATTTGTACAAAAAAATCAACAAGAAGAGAATCAAGATTTAAATTCTGCAAAAGGTAACAAAAACTTGTCGTCAGCCGCTAACGTGTTTGAGGAAATGGAAGCAGAGATTAGAAAAGATTATGCACAAAAAAAACAAGAGCAGGAAGAGGAACAAAAGGGAGGTCTGTTCCCAATTGAAAATCAAAATGAAAATCAAGTTAACCAAAGTTTGTCTCCAGTTGAAAACTCTATTGATGGAATGGAAAATCAAGGTCTGTCCCCTCTTGAACAAAATGGAGGTCTGTCCCCTCTTGATAAAATAGAAATTGATTTCAATGGAAACAAAATCGAAAAAACTCCAAACCCAAGTCTTGAAGGAAATACAGCAACAAACCTTACAGCAGATGAACTGACAGACTTTTTCAATGCACAGCAGGCAGAAAATACGCCAAAACTTACAGAAATTCAGGCAAATCCAGTTCAGCTTGGAAACCGTGCTGTCAAAAAAGAACCTTATGTAATTCCATCAGATTTATTAATTGCCTACAAAGACGATGAATATTGGGTGATTGACGATGCTACAAAAAATGCATCACTGACATTAAAACAGACACTCGCAGAATTCAACATTGAAGCAAAAATCATCGGCATAAAAAAAGGACCCGTTGTCACAATGTTCGAAATTTTACCAGCTCCAGGCGTAAAACTTCGAAAAATAGTTGAACTTCAGGACAACATCGCATTAAATTTGGCAGCACAGTCAGTGCGAATCGTAGCTCCAATTCCAGGAAAACAGGCAGTCGGAATCGAAGTGCCAAACCGCCATCGCTCAGTAGTTGGTTTTCGCGAAATCATAGAAATGAATCTACCAGAATGGAAAAAAATGGCAGTTCCAGTCATTCTTGGAAAAGACATCCTTGGAAAAGCACAACTTATTGATTTAGTAAAGACTCCACACATGCTCATAGCCGGTGCCACAGGTTCAGGAAAATCAGTTTGTGTAAATTCGCTGATTCTTTCTATATTATATAAACGCTCTTTCCGCGATGTAAAATTGATTTTGGTAGACCCAAAAGTAGTCGAACTGAAACTTTACAATAATATTCCGCACCTTTTGACACCAGTTATCACCGAACCAAAAAAAGCTCTGCAGGCATTAAAATGGGCATTGTGCGAAATGGAACGACGATATGCACTTTTAGATCAACTTGGAGTGCGTGACATTTCAACATACAACCAGCGCATACAGGAGCAGGAAATCTGCACAGAAAAATTACCTTACATTGTCATCATCATTGATGAATTTGCAGATTTGATGGCAACTTCGGGAAAAGAATTGGAAACAGTAATTGCAAGATTAACGGCAATGTCGCGTGCAGTAGGAATTCACCTGGTTCTTGCCACACAACGTCCATCTGTAAACGTAATCACAGGTCTTATCAAAGCAAATATACCAACCCGCATTGCATTTATGGTAGCTTCCCGAACAGACTCAAATATAATTATCGACACAAATGGTGCAGAAAAATTATTGGGTCGTGGAGATATGCTTTATGCTTCAGCGGTAGATCCAGCACCAATCCGAATTCAAGGAACTTTTGTTACAGACCGGGAAGTGGAAGATGTAGTTCGTACAGTCAAAGAATATGGTGAACCAGATTATATTGATGAAGAAATTTTCTTTGATGATGAAGAAGAAGATTCTTCCAGAGATTTGTTTGGTGAACCGATGGATGATGATGATCCGCTTTATGACCAGGCTCTTGAAATTGTTGTTCAAGCGGGAAAAGCAAGTGCAAGTTATATTCAGCGTAAACTGAAAATTGGCTACAATCGTGCCGCTCGTCTTGTAGAAGAAATGGAGGAACGAGGAATTGTCGGCCCGGCAAACGGAAGTAAACCGCGAGAAATAATCCATATTCCGTGATAAAATTTAGGTTTCTCTATTTTTTTTGATTAGAGCAAAGTGCAGTTAGTCAGTCGCCTTTCACAGCTCGCTCACGCTCGGTCCTTCGGACTCGACTACGTCGCCTGTTCAAGCCTCGGTGCGCTGTTTCATTTCAAACCCTGCCCATCTCATACCAAACTGGCGAAAAATATAAAAATCAAGGTTAGCCCCTGGCTCGCGCTATAAATCTTCACACCAATGTACGTTTAGTTTTGCGCGAGCCGTGAGTTTTGGCAGTTTCAACACCTCTTTTTTTAGTGAAAATCCTTTTTGCCAAAACTCAAGAAAAGTTATGTTTAATAATCAAGGTTTGTCCCTGCATGTGCAAAGAATTAGTATTCCAGTTGACGTTTTTTTTGAGCACATGCTATGAGTTTTTTTTTAACGCTTCGCTAAAAAACTCAGGAAAAATTATGATTAAAATCAAGGTTTGTCCCTGGCTCGCGCGATAAACTTTCACGCCAATGTACGCTTAGTTTTGCGCGAGCCGTGAGTTTTGGCAGTTTCAACACCCTTTTTTTAATCAAAACTCCACTTTTGCCAAAACTCAGTGTTAGATTTGTTTAAAAATCAAGGGTTTTCCTTGCATGTGCAGGGAAAAGTTCAACAGCCTTAAAGAAACAATTCCGCCCGTATTGTTACTGAATGTTAAAGAAACGCTGAAAAACCTGAAAATGCACGACATTGTCTGTACAATTGGCACATCCCGGAACAGGAAATCCTTACTTTAATTTCTGGCCCTTATGAAATTTTCAGAGTTTTTCACCTATATTCTGGCCGGCGAAGATACTCCTTTATTAAAGCCGCATCCTGATGCTGTACTAAAAACTCTGGTCGACCTTTCCTTTAAAGCAGAGAATACAATAGTTATTGGGGATATGCCTTATGATTATACAAAGATAATTTCAGTCATATAATGTGGAAAAATAACTCATGATCAAGCCACTCGTCCTATAAAAACGACCACTTGTCAAAAATCCATATCAGAAAAAAAAATTCTGCTGTACCTTTTGAACATAACAAAGCGGTAAAGCCGCTTGAAAGGAGATAGGCATGAAAAAGACAGTTAAAGTAATTTGCTGGGGGATTCTGACACTTGTAATGACAACTAAAGTATTTGCAAGAGAGAGTTTTTCAATCTCAGGACTTTGGAAAACAGATTCTTATCGTTCCGGTGGAGCAGTGGAATTGGGCTTTCCGAATATTTTTGAATCAGAAAGACTTTTTATCAGAGACAGTCTTGAAATTGTTGGAGCCGGAGTTTTTTTAAATGAGGAAGATCCTGTGGGAATGGCAGGAATGATCAACAAAATCGTATTGGGAGGAAAGAAAACTGTTAATGGAGTGTATATAAAATCATACGGTTTCCTAACTCTTGGAGGTAATTTATTCTTCTCGGAAGCAATGAAGTTTAGCGGTAAAGATTATGGTTTTGACTTTGGTGGTGGAGGTGGATTTGAATTAGGATTTGAAGGGGGCAGTGCAGGTTTTCTGATTGAATATGGCGGGGGATACTGTACAAAAGGCTTTGGCTACAGCAACGTTAATCTTGGATACAGAAAGTATTTCTAATAAAATATAAATATGAAGATTACTATTAATTTAGACCAAACCGTGGACGATGACGAAATCTGCATTCATGTAAAAAAGATAACAGAAACAGTTTCCCGTCTTGTAGAAAAGATTTCTGCTGACGGGGAAGCTGGAAACGATGCCGGTTTTTCTTCAATGATTACTGGCAAACAGGATGAAACTGTAACATTCTTGAAGCCTGAAAATATTGTTCGCATTTACAGTCTGCAGAAAAAAGTCTATGCAAAAGTATATGGTTCTGAAAATGATCAGAACGATTACGAGCTTTCCCAGCGACTTTATCAGATAGAAGAGCTGATGAAAGAAGATGATTTCAGACGATTTATTCGTATTTCAAACACTGATATTGTAAATTTTGACTATTTAAAGAATATGGATATGAGCCTGAACGGAAATATCGTAATGAACCTGAAAAATGGTGAACGGGTTTTTGTTTCCAGACGTTATATGAAGGAAATAAAAACAAAACTTAAAATTCGATAAACAGGATATTTAAAATGAAAGAAATATTAAAACGGGCATTGCTGGGCATTGCCATAAGTATGGCAATTTCACAGACTATTACACTGATAGTTTCACTTTGTATTCATAACGGAAATTATTATCCGTACTATCCGATTCTCGAGAGAAAATATGGCAGTCCTCTTTGGGCTATGTGTGTTCAGACTCTGGTAAATATCGGATATGGACTTATCTTCGGACTTTCAACATTTATATTTGAAAAAGACAGCTGGAGTCTTACCCGCCAGACTCTGACACATTTTTTCCTCATTACTTCAAGCTGTCTTCTTGGAGGATGGATCAGTTACTGGTACCCGCATACATTATCTGGATTCCTTTTTGGATTTTCTGAATATGTGATTACTTATTTCATTATCTGGTTCTGTATTTATCAGAATTATAAAAAGCAGATACAGAAAATAAATGAAAGTATAAACGATTGATCCAGCTAAAAAACGAATCAATTAGAAATGCAATCACCTTAATTCCAGAAAATTGAGGTGATTTTTTTATGATTTTTCCAGTCAAAAGAGTCAAAAAGGAGCTTCTTCATGTAATAAATGATCTGATGAAACAAAATTCATTCAGCGGTGCAGTATTCATGTTCTGTAACAGCCGGAGAAAACTTTTGAAATTGATTTGATGGGAAACTAACGGATTCTGGATTGCTCAGAAAACTTTGGAGACGGGCAGATGGCCCTGGCCTGATACTGTTGAACAGGCAAAGGAGATAAAACTGGATGAAGTCATAATGCTGCTTAAAGGGATTGATTTCTTCTGTGCCTATGAACCGCTGAAATACGAACGTTTAAATCAAATGACAAAATAGTGTCATTTGATTTAACTTAGAGTTTTTTCAAAACTCTTTTATTAAACTGTTCGCTTATCGCGAACGAATTGTACATCCTCGGTTGTTGAAACAACCTTCGGTGTCCAATTTTATAGAAGGTTTAAATCAAACGCCGAAATGCCGTCGTTTGATTTAATCTAAAGTTTTTAGCACATGCTATGAGTTTTTTTTAACGCTTCGCTAAAAAACTCAGGAAAAGTTATGTTTAAAATCAAGGTTTGTCAAATAATCAGTTGTAATTTTGTTTGTTCTATGTAAAAATGACCATAAGGAAATATTATGAAAAAAGAAAACTTTAGTGCACCACTTGATTTGAAAAATGTCAAAATTACAGATAATTTTTGGTTTAGGGAAATGGAACTTGTACGTAAGGAAGTAATTCCCTATCAATGGGATGCTTTAAACGATAGAATTCCAGATGCCGCCCCAAGTTATTGTATGCATAATTTTCGTGTTGCCGGCAAAATGATGAAAGAAAAACGTGATTCTGGTGCCTCTTATGTGCCGCCAGCATACTCTTATCGTGGTTTTAATGCAGTTCCGCCAAATCCTCGTGAACCAGATGACGAGCATTTTTATGGTTTTGTTTTTCAAGATACAGATTTTTCCAAATGGATAGAGGCAGTTGCATATTCTTTGACGTGGCATAAAGACGAAAAACTTATGCAGATTGCAGATGAAGCTATTGATGTCGTGTGTGCTGCTCAACATGATTCTGGCTATCTTGATACATATTACATTATTAACGGCATGGATAAAGCGTTTACAGAATTGAAAGATCATCATGAACTTTATTGTCTTGGTCATCTTGTGGAAGGGGCAGTGGCTTATTATCAGGCAACAGGAAAAGATAAACTTTTGAAAGCTGCCTGTCGTTTTGCTGATTATGTTGATTCCATTTTTGGCACGCAAGATGGCAAAAAAAAAGGATATCCTGGTCATGAAATTGCAGAAATGGCTTTAGTTCGTCTTTATGAAGTTACTGGTGAAAAAAAATATCTTGATTTAAGTCGTTATTTCATTCTGGAACGAGGAAAACAGCCTTATTATTTTGATACAGAAGAGTTTGATTTTGGTGGAGTTCCAAAGCAAAAAAACAACGATCCGAACAGATACGTTTATTATCAGGCGCATAAACCAGTTTACGAACAGGACGAAGCAGTTGGTCATGCGGTGCGTGCAGGTTATCTTTATTGTGGAATGGCAGATGTTGCCCGCCTGACCCAAGATGAAAAACTTTATGATTCTTGTGTTCGTCTTTGGAACAGTATTGTCAAAGAAAAACTTTACATAACTGGCGGAATGGGCGGCACAAAAGAAGGTGAAGCATTTTCATTTCCTTATGATTTACCAAATGATGAAGCATATTCTGAAACTTGTGCAGCAATTTCGCTTGCTTTTTTTGCCAGACGCATGCTCGAAATAGAACCTAAGTCTGAATATGGCGATGTTATGGAACTTGCGTTGTACAACACTGTGCTTGCAGGAATGGCTTTGGATGGAAAAAGCTTTTTTTATGTAAATCCTCTTTCTGTTTTTCCTGAAGCTTGTCACAAAGATCAGAGGAAATGGCATGTAAAATCAATCCGTCAGAAATGGTTTGGTTGTGCCTGTTGTCCTCCAAATATTGCACGAATTGTAACTTCCATTGCAAATTACGCATATACTCAGAACGATAATACGCTTTTCACACATTTGTATATTGGTGGCGAAATTAAAAGTGTGATTGATAAACAGCAGGTTATATGCACGCTTTCTAGTGATATGCCCTGGAATGGAAATGTTTCTATGAAAATTTCCTGCCAAGATGATTTTTCTTACACTTTTGCGTTTAGAATTCCAAAATGGACTTGCAAAAACACCATAAAAATCAAAATTCCGCAGGGAATTTCTCAAAAAGAAGAAAATGGTTATCTTTATTTCCAGGGAAAATGGAAAAATGCAGATGAAATCACACTTTCTTTTGAAATGCCAGTGCGAATGGTTAAGGCAAATGACAAAGTTCGTGAAGATGTAAACAAAGTTGCTTTCACACGCGGCCCTATAACTTATTGTCTGGAACAGGCTGATAACGGCGAAAATCTCCATCTTATTTATGTGCAGCAGTCAGATTTGTATGATAAAAAAAATAGCGGAGTTCTTCAGAATAAAGTAAAAATTGTGTCGGACGATTCTCTTGGTCATCGTTTGAAAAAACTTGTAATTCCAGGAAAACGTCAAAATAGCAACCATTCGCAGCAGAGTCTTTATGAAGATTTTACTCCTCAGAAAGTCAGTGATGTTGATTTAATTTTCGTGCCTTATTATGCATGGAATAATCGCGGCGAAGGCGAAATGGATGTTTTTGTGGGAATAAAATAGTTCACGCTATCCCCCCGCTTTCCGCACAAATGAATCTTTTTATGAAAATAAAAGCGTTTATCGTGCTTTGGCTCGTGCTGAATACTTAAATACCAACGAATGTTCTGTTTGCACGAGCCGCGAGTTTTTTAACGCTACGCTAAAACTCGATAAAACAAGGTCTGGAAAAATGTTATAAAATTAAGGAAAAATCCTAATGACAAAATAAGATTTGTGCTTTAGTATTATCTTTAATTTTCAAATTTAGCGAGGAAAAAAATGGCTTTTCGTGTTATAAATCCAGTTTTACCGGGATTTTATCCAGATCCTTCTATGTGTGTTGCAGAAGGAAATTATTATCTTGTTTGTTCTTCTTTTTCGTATTTTCCAGGTCTTCCGATTTTTAAAAGTAAAGATCTTGTAAAATGGGAACAGATTGGAAATATCATTGACCGCCCTGAACAGTTGAATTTTGAAGGTGGCGGAGTTTCTCGTGGTCTTTTTGCACCGACAATTCGTTATTATAATAAAAAATTCTACTGTATTTGTACTCAGGTTGACAGAATTGGAAATTTTTTAGTTACAGCTGATAAACCGGAAGGTCCATGGTCAAATCCTATTGTGATTGAAAATGCACCTGGAATTGACCCTTCTTTATTTTTTGATGATGACGGAACATGCTGGTACACTGGCACTCGTCCAGCTCCTGAAGGACCAAAATATAACGGTAACTGGGAAGTTTGGATTCAAAAACTTGACCCTGAAACTGGTAAACTTTATGGTGAAGCAAAAGGAATTTGGCGTGGTGCGTTGAAAAACTGTATTTGGCCAGAAGGTCCTCATATCTATAAATTTTTTGGAAAATATTATTTGATGCATGCTGAAGGCGGAACCGGTCCAGACCATGCTGTTTGTGTTGCTCGTTGTGATACAATTGACGGCGAATGGGTTGGAAAACCAGCAAACCCAATTTTGACACACCGTCATTTGGGTATGTCAGCAGGCGTAATCAATGTTGGTCATGCTGATATAATCTGTACTACAGAAAATAAATGGTGGATGTGCTGTCTTGCATCCCGCCCTTACGGTGAAGGTGAAAACAGGGTTTCAAATCTTGGAAGGGAAACTTTCCTTGTTCCTGTAAAATGGGAAAACGGATGGCCTGTTGTTTCTTGGGAAACAGGTCTTGTTGAACAGGCATACAGTCTTTCAGGTCACGTTGTGGAACGTTCTTTTGAAGATGCAGATGCAGTAATTTTTCCTTCAATCGATGATTTTAATAAACCTGAACTTGCTGAATATTGGCTCAGCCTGCGAAGTAGAAATCCTGAGTATATAAACTGCACAGAAAAATCTGGAAATCTCCGAATTTACGGAGGAAAACACATTTCAAGTCCAGATGGCGTGCATCTTGTTGCTCGCAGACAGACTGCTTTCAGTTATGAAGCTTCGACTCAAATGTTCTGTAATTTCGCTCAGGAAAATGATACTGCCGGTATTGTTTGTTTCCAGAATGAAAAATTTAATTACAGACTGCAGATTGTTTCAAAAGGAAAACTATGCATAATGCAGGTAGTAAAAGCTTGTGGCGGTGATGATGAAATTCTTGCCGAAGAACCATTTGCTTTACCGAAAAATGGAGAACGCATTGTACTTCGAGTTGTTGCTGAACATCAGAATCTTCGTTTTGAATATGGACTTGATGAAAGAAATCTGAATGTGATTTGTGAAAATGTGGATGGTTCCATTTTGAGTACAGAAAAAGCAGGCGGATTTGTCGGTTCGCTTGTGGGAATGTTTGCAACTTCGGGCGGAAATCCAGAAGATAAAAAATTCTTTGCCGATTTTGATTGGTTCAGATATCAAAATAATGGAAAAGAATGGATTTGCAGATAAAAATTTAAAAAGTACAAAAAAAAATGATGAATAATTGATTTTAGCAATTTTATTGATTTTATCGGTTTTTTATCTATTTTTATCATTGATGAATTTATCAGAATGCCTTAAAATATAAATAGAGGATTTTTTACTATGGAAAGAAAATTTCAAATAAAAGGTATTGTTGCTTCTGGAATGGTTCTGCAGCAGAATAAAATTAACTGTATTTTTGGAACTGCTGGAGCTTATGAAGATATTTATATGTCTTTTAGAGGAATGACTTCTATTACGCAGGCTGATGAAATGGGAAACTGGAAAATTGAATTCAGTCCAGGGCAGGCAGGCGGTCCTTTTAATATGCTGATAAAATCTGAAAAAGAAAATGTTACTTTTGATGATGTTTATGTCGGCGAAGTTTGGGTAAATTCTGGTCAGTCAAACGCTCAGCTTCCAATGGAACGCATGCGTTTTTCATATCCTGAAGAATTCGAACTTCCCGAAAATCCACACATCCGCATGATTACGATTCCTATTTCATGGACATTTCATGGAGAACGTGATTATGTGGAAAACCCAGTTTGGCAGGCAGCTTCTCCAGCCACAATCGGACAAATGTCAGGAACTGGATACTTTTTTGCAAAAAAACTTTCTCAGGAATTGAATGTTCCTGTTGGTATCATAAATGCCAGTCAGGGCGGTTCTCCGATTGCTTCATGGATGAGTAAATCTTCTTTGCAGGAAATGGGCGCAAACGAGTATATTCAGCGTCTTGAAATTTATGAAAAAGATGAAAATATCGCTGCAAAACAAAAAGAGTTGACTGAAAATCAGACAAAATGGGATACAGAACTGTGGCAGAATTCAAAAAGTCCTTGTGATGACAAACCATGGCAACCTGTAAAAATTCCTGGATTTATAAATGAATTTGATAGTGCCGGTCTTGTTTGGCTGAAAAAAGAAATTAACCTTTCTGCAGAACAGGTAAAAATCTTTAATGATAATAAAACATGGCTTTGGCTCGGTACAATTGTTGATGCCGATACAGTTTTTGTGAATGACACAAAAGTTGGTTCAACTGCTTATTCATATCCGCCAAGACGATACGTTGTGCCACAAGGTGTTCTCAAAGAAGGTAAAAATACAATTTTGCTGCATGTTCAAAAGAACAGCAAATATGGGAAAATTCGTTTTTATGAAGAAAAGCCATATTGTCTTTTTACTGAAAATATTTACGTAAATCCTGTTGTTTGCAGAAATGTAGAAAAAAAACAAGTGACACTTCTACCTTTGGATGGAGAATTGATTGATTTGTCAGGTGAATGGCAGATGCAAGTTGATGTAAAAGTTCGAGATTGTCCTCCTGGAATGTTTTTTGAATGGGTACCAACTGCTCTTTACAATGCGATGCTGGCTCCTTGTTTCAATCATGCTGTTGCAGGAGTTTTGTGGTATCAAGGTGAATCAGATGCAGGTCATCCATCTGAATATAAAAATATGCTCGTAAAGATGATTAACCTGTGGCGCAAGAAATTTGTGTACGGCTCAAAAAAACTTCCTTTTGTTGTTATGCAATTGCCTAACTGGAGTGATGGAAATTACGAAGATTCAACTATAATCAAAATGGATTGGCCTTATATGCGTCAGGCTCAGGCAGATGCCTGTGAAATTGCAGGAAATTGTGGAGTTGCTGTAACAATTGATGCTGGTGAATGGAATGACTTGCATCCTGAAAAGAAACAGACTGGTGGAACACGTGCTGCTTTGGAAGCCTTACGACTTGCTTATGAGAAAAAATTTATATGTGCTTCACCAAGATTTAATTATGTGGAAAACAAAAAGAATAAGATTATCGTTTCTTTTGATTATGGAAATAGTTCGCTGTGCGCTGCAGAGGTTTCTGGAAAAGAAGTAAATCTGGAAAAAACTCGTAAAAAAGGTCCTGTTTACGGTTTCTGCTTCCTGGCTGAGAAAAAAGGAAAATATACTGTTGTGGAAACTAAAGCTTTGCTCGAAGATAATCAGGTGATTGTTGATATACCACGAAATGCTGGTAACTTAACGGAATTACGTTATTTATGGGCAGACAATCCTGCCACAGTGAACTTGTACTCGCAGGAACTGCTTCCAGCAATGCCATTCAAAGTAGAATTATAATAGAAAAAACTTTTTTGCCCTCCTGCGAGCTTTCTTGCGTGAGTGATTGGAGCACCGCCGAAGGCGTTCCGAAGCGTAGCGAAGGAATGGAGCGCGTAAGTCGCGGAAGTGCGCAAAGCACGACGGCTTTAGCCGGCACGCCCTGCTGCTTGTTTATAAAAAAACAAGATCTGTCCCTGTTTTAATCGTATCCGTCAATTCTAGCCTAAGTTATTCCAGCCACTCACCGCGCATCTTAA